>MDSW01060267.1_pt1 | contig 12857 bp, 4 predicted proteins | sample 811171 | NCBI WGS metagenome assembly MDSW01 (sample SAMN05326641, study PRJNA326480) | marine metagenome | isolation source: seawater | place: Atlantic Ocean: North West | collected 2012 | reverse complement strand
TCTGTCATTTGGTTTTCAAAGTAATCAGGATTTAAGTTGTAATCTTCTAAGTATGTTCTGTAATCTTCTTTGATCTTTATGTAATCTAATTCAGGTGTCTTACTCTCTATTCTAAGTGTTGTACCATCATCTCTAAAAATTCCAGGAAACTTATCTTTGTATGCTTGTGTAGTACGCATACCTCTTAGTGCTTCGTCTGCGTCACCACCATTAACATTGTATTCATCTATAAATAAATCTAATAACTCTTGACCTAGAAAACCATAGTTAGCTTGTGCAAATTCTTTAACGTTAAATTTTTCTACAGGATCTCCTGGTACTGGTGCTACTTCACCACCACCGCTGCTGCTTCCACCACCACCTGTTGCACCGAGATCTTTTAAAAATGTTCTACTAACTACATTCCCATTAGCGTCCCTAGTAATAGAGTAAACAAGTAACCTTCCATTTTCTACAACAGTTTCATCACTTGTAACATTATTACTTGTAACTACAGTTTCTGTCTCTTCATTACCTATAAGTTCTTCTACTGGTGTTTCTATTACTGCAGGTGGTACTACTGCTGCAGCTGCTGCTGCTTGTTCAGCTACGTATCGATCTGCAATAGCTTCTACTTCTACTTCTGATGGTCTATCATTAGCCATTGTTGCAGGTCCTGCTGCAACAGCTACTGGACCAGTTTGTCTTGAAGCTGCAATTGCTTGTCTATCTTCTTCAGGTAAAAAATCTACTAACCTCGAAAGTATACTCATCTAAACGATCCTCCTCCTGTTGCTCGCGCACCTGCTTTACCAAAGTTATTTTCTAGATCACTTATTACTTGATCTCTATATGCTTGCGTACCTAGATCTGCTGCTGCTGCGAATGCTATATCTTTGCGTTCTGCTATATCATTAGTAGCAGCAAACTGTTTCCATTGTGCAGTGGTTTCGTCTGCTTTTTGTCCTGTTATACTTATCCATTCACTTCTTAAACTTGGTGCTATCTCTTCATATGCTTTAACGTTAGTACCTTTGTACTGTGCGTATGTAGTTTGAAATTGATCTTGTAACTTAGGTAAAAACTCTTGTGTAAAAGCTGTAGGATTATCTGCATAATCTGCAGTAAGTTGTTCTAAGTTAAAGTTATCTGATGTACCAGGACCGAGTATTGAGTTTATTGTGTTCTCCATTTGTCTTGTAAGTTCTATAGTTTCTAAAGTCTTGCCTTCTAATGCAGCTTTAACTTCAGGATCTAATGTAAATCTAATTAATGGATTAGCTAACTTTTGTATTGTATTGTTAACATCGTTATCATCAAAGATACCGTACTGTTTTTTTTGTGTAATAGCGTCAATGACTGCAGGATCTAATGTTGTTAAACCTGATGATAACATCTTACCTATAATCTCTTCACGTGTCTTTATACCATTTGCACTAAATGTAGCAGGATCTTTGTGTGCTGCATTCATCTGTTGTCTCTCTGTAGCTGTATGCTTTAGCCACCAGGTAGTTTGTGATAGTTCTGATTCTCTAGCTGTCCTACCTTCTTTAGCTGCTTCTAATGCAACGGCAAGATAATCATATTGACCTGCAGCATTCTTACTGAATATGTAAGGTTTATATTTAGACTCTTGTTCTAATGCTTCAACAAAGTACTCATAACCAACTGCACCTGCTTCCATACCACCATGTATAGACGCTAGTTGAGTATGATCTCCGAAGTAAAAACTGTTTGTATAGTCATCAGCTGTAATATTTGAACTACCTTCTGTACTATAAACTTCGCCATTCTTTGTAATGACTACGTCAGGTGTTACAGTACCTGTAGCTGTGATTTCTTTTAGGTCTTTAACCTTGTATCTAAATGTAAAGTTCTGTAGTCCTGGCGATAGTTCTGCTGCTTCTTTTGGTAGTTTATAGACAAGATAATATATTGATTGTCCTGACTCATTAATCTCCTGCCATACTTGTGTATCGCTCGGTAACTGCGGTATTAAATTAGCTGCCATATATCCCTGCAAATGGTTTAAGTTTTTCTATTTTACTATCTGCAAAATCAGTCATATCTGCATTGTCTCTCTTTAAAGAGGTGTATGCGTCTATCAAAGTTTTTGCTCTATCTTCTATATTAACAGGCATTTTTCCTCTCATTTCCAATATACGTAACATGTCTGCGGTGTTCTTACGGTTCTCACTCATAAGATCCTGATCCCACGTACTGTATACACGCTCTTCATTAGCAGCTTGCACTGATTCATACAGATCTTTAAAACCTTTATCGTTACCATTCTTATAATTATCGTAGGCATTCCAACCATCGAACCCATTATCATTGAATATTGTGTCAGCAATGATCATATGTTTATCTATATTGTTTATGTCTTTAAGAAAACCTATAGCTTCATCTCTATTTTCTTCAAATAGCTTTGCACCTATAGCGTTACGTTCAGTTACTGAAGTAGCTTTATCTATTTCCTCTGCATATTTTTTATCCATAGCCATCATTACATAAGTTTTGTTAACACCACTAACATCTATTTGCATAATGCCGTAGCTTTCACCACTACCTGGTACGTTATATTCTGCATGTGCGTTGTATGGAACGTTATTAATGTTTAATATCTCACCATCTTTAGTGCGATTATCTGCACTCTCAACACCAAATACTGTAAGCAATTCATCTGCCATGTCTTTGCCATTTTTATACCATGCTACTTTTTTTCTTTTGTTTAAATCTCTACTTTTGCCATCTCTATGATTCATCATTGCTTCGTATATCCTATTAGGATCTACTACACCTATACCATCTTCTCTGTATTTAATGACTGGATATGATCCACCACCTTCTATAACTGGAAAACTTCTTGCGTCAAACATACTATCTCCTACCTGGATTGTATTTAGGAAAATTAGTACTGTCAGCAACATCTAATGGTCTCCCGTATTTATCTTCTACTTTTGGTAAACCTGCTTCATATTCTGATTCTAGTTGTGAAACAAGTCCTGATGGTATACGTATGTCCTTACCATTGTAACCTTTTTCTTTTAGTTTAGTAGATACATACATATCTCTTTTAACATTGTAAATCCAATCATTCATACCGAACCCATCTTTGATAGTATCTAATGCTGATATAGCACCTTCTTTTATACTATCAAACATTGGTCCGAGTAACTTATTGTTCTTTGCTTCTTCAACTAATGGATTAATAGCTTCTCCCAATATACCAATAGTATCGCTAGTTGCACCTGCTAAAGTACCTGGATCTTCAGGTGAACCATATAGGTTTTCAAATACAGTATCTGTTTTAGTTGGATCATATATGTCTTGTGCAACATCTGCGACTGCACCACCTATAGTTTCAGTAGCTTCTCCTACACCTGTTGTCTTTGATATAAGCATATCTAGCATAACTGGCGCTAATACAGCAGCGTCAAACAGATCAAGCCCATTACCTAATGTTTGTAGTAAACCATTTCTTGTTGCAACTTTTGCTACATTTTCTGCAGGTACTTGTGCAAACAATTCATCCATAACTTTTGTTGCATGGTTTTGTACTACGTTATCTGTCACATCTCCAAAAATAGATTGCTTTGCAATAACTTCTCTAAATTCATCAAAGTTTTGTAAGAACACTCCGTCAAGTTGTGATGGATCTATGTGATCCAAATCAAAAAATCTTTCATCATTAATGTTTAAAGAAGTATACAAATCTACATACTGTTGTTTTTTTGCGTCTGTCAATTCAGAATTATCCATAATTGTTTGTATAGGTATAAATTCTGCAATTGCTTTAATTGCGTTATCATCTAAATCATTGTAACTTTTAAGACCTTGTGCTAATTCTGTTAATGTTTGCAATTTTTCAGCGTCTAATTCTGTAGCTCTAATGTCAAATTTAGATTGTCTTGCTACTCCTGTACCAAATTTATCGCCTGGATCTACTATACCAAACACATCATGAAAATCATTTCCAACACGACCACCGCCTGTACCTGCAACTATTTCTATACCGCTTTGTGATAAAGATTTAAGCAATGCTATATCTGCGTATTTAGTAGGACTACCTCCAGGTATTGGTGTGCTTCTTGATTGTCCATTCATTTGATTTAAAAAGTTTATAAGATCTCTATCTCCATCTTTAAAACCAAAAGATTCAAAAACTAAATCATCAAGTCTCTTTATTCCACCACTTTCATTTGGATTAAACTCTCTAAAGTCACCGTCTAAATTTTTAGCAATGTAACGTGCATTATGTTTTTGTCTTATAAGATTAGCAGTTATATACATATCTTGTAACAAATCATCATAAACACTCATTCCATTTTCACCTTTTTGAATATATTCATAACCTACTTCAAATGCAAAATCTTTAAAAAACTGTGCTTTTAATTTAGGATAGTCATTTAAAAATTCTGTAAAATCTTGAACAAATAACAACTCACCCATTGCTTGGTGCGATCCTAATGATAAAGGATCTACTTGTGTTGCAGCAAACTCAAACATGTCTTCAAACTGTATTCTTTTTTGTTGAAAAAACTCATCTGCTTGTGCAGTAAACAAAACGTGTCCTGCGGTTGTCCTATTGTCGTGATACCAATTAGGAGTAATAGGTAACATTTTGCTACCTTGAATATAATTACTATCAGTTTTTTTTATATAGTCATATGCTTTATTAAGAAGTTCAGGTGCAATTGCCTCTCTAGGTCTAATCATTCCTGCCATTAGTTCCTGCATATTACTAAAGTTTAAGTTCTTTTCATCTTTACCTTTAAGAAGATCTTTTATAGATAGTTCCATACCTTGATCACTACTCATAATATTTTTATAATAGTTTTTAATTGTCTCTCGTTCAGGACCATCTTTTCTTGCGTCAAGTAACATTTGAGAAACTTTTCTATCTGCTTCTTCAGGTCTTATAACTTGGAAATCTCTACCTGTTGCTGCTTTGTGTAAATCCTCTATTAAATAATCAAGTGCTTCTGATGAAAGCACGTAGTCAGGACTAGAGTTTTGTATAATGTTTGCTAATAGTTTTTTAACGTTAGGATTCTTTAGTTGCCTTATAAGTGGCATATCAGTATGTAGTATAGAATCAGCAGGAGTATTAAACTTTATTTGTAACACACCTGGATCTATCAATAGCGCAGTACTATTGTCTAAAGTTCTTAAAAAATTCTCGCCGTCTTTTGTGTCAATATGTAAACCTATACGATGTAAATCAGCGTTTAACATATCAAGTAAATCTAAATCTTGCATGTCTAATATATCTTTATGATTTAATATTTTGTACATAGCGTCTAATACTTCTGTATTCTTTGCATTTATAGCACCTTCATTGTGTCCACCTAATGCGTATGAACCTGCTACAAAAGGATTAGAAGTTGTGTACATATAATTTAAACGAAGTTGTTGTGTTCTATATTTAGTAGGATCTAACCAATCAATATTATTTTCGTAGGTGATACGGTTTAAAAATCCTTGCATAGTATTATCAAATTCCATCATAGGTGCAGTTGTACCAAAACTTGTAGCAGGTAGATATGTTTGTAGTATTTCTAATACTTTTCTACCTTTTGCATTAAGACCGTTACCACCGTGATAAACAATGCCACTTAAATTACCGTCAGCACTTCTAGTTAGTTTTTTTGTATCTAACATAGCTTCAGGCATTGCAGGTGAATTGTTTTTATAGTAATCCCATGCAGGTGTATATATTTCTTCAGGAAATGTTTTTTTATAAAACTTGTTATTTTTATTTCTAATAGATTCCATTGCATTTCCTACTTCAGGGTAGTTATTTTTTTGATACTCAATAAGATCATCAACTGCAGTTTCTATACCTTCGCTAGCAATTATTCTATTTTGGGGATCTAAGTAAGCATAAAGTGCAGAGTCTCCATCAGGTCTTTTTAAATAATACATATTTGTATCTGCTTCTTCCACCATTACTCGTGTAAATGATTCTTCAATTATTGTTTTAAATTCTTGACTATTAATAATTTTATCTGCATTTTGTTGCATAGCAGCTATGACTGGTGTTATCTGCATGCCTTCGTTTAATTTTCTTTTTAATAAAGATCTGTAATATCTTTTAGTATCTTCTTGTAGTAATTTTGTAACGCGCTTTTTACCTTTATCAGTCAGTTCTGCGTCAAAAATAAACTCGTTGCCCATCATTTGATTTCTTGTAGGTACTACATCGCCTTCAATATCTGCAGGACCTAATGTTACTATTGATGGATATTGTATTGCATTCTGCATAATATCTATAAATATAAAGTCAGGTCTCATTTGATCCATAGCATTAAATCTTATACCATCGCCATAATCCATTTTACCCATTTGTCTAATGCTATCAATCATTGCTTTGTTTTGACGATCAATAACATTGTTACCTTCTATAGGTATTATTGGTTGACCAACTTGTTCACGTACTACATTACTACCGTTTATAATATCAACGTTTCGTTTTGCAGCAGCTTGTGTTTGTATTTTAAGTTTTTCAACATCGTCATAATCATATACACTTGTGCCTTTAATTATTGTAGCCATATTAGATTTATTAAAATATTTGTTCTTTAAAGAAATTGTTAATGCGTCTTCTACAAACTCTGTGTGTCCGAATGCAAGTTCTGCTGATCCGTCAATAACATCTTCAAGTTTTATCCATTGATATGATAAAGCGTCATCTGCTGCTTTAGGTTTCCATTCTGTAAATGTAGATACTACTTGACCGTCAACTATCTCGTCATTCTGTAAATCTTTAATTATTGTAAAAGCACCGCCAACGTTTACACCATTAGCTGCTCTTGCGTCCCAATCATATCTATTATATTTAATAGGTAACGGTTGTGAAGCTCTAATAAATTTACTTTCTAAACCAACTTCTTCAACTGCTTCACGCAATGCTTCTCCTGCAAAAATTAAAGAAGCGCTTCCTTTTTCGTAAGTTAAAAATTTACCCTCAATTCCAAAATAAAACTCCTGCAAACGTCCTACTTCATTAGGATCAACAACACTTCTAATTATTTTTTCATCAGACATTTCTGCTTCAACTATGCCACCAGGTAAAGCAAACAAGTCTCTATGTGGACCGCGCTTACGTTTAATAACAAGTAGTTCTACAGTTCCATCTTGTGCTTCTTTAAAAATTACATTGTCTGCTGTGTTCTGACGATCTTTAAATTTCTCATACACAAAGTCATTGTTCACTTCTGCAACATCATCTTCTAAACTTGTAGGCGTGTTTTGTATTTTTAGTATTTCTTCTTTTGTTAATATTTCTTCATCTACTTTTCTACTTACAGGAAGATACAATTCTCCATTTTTTAATGGATTCATTAATCCATTTTCATTTAAAAATTTTTTTAATGCTATTTTATTTTTTGGATCAACATATTCATAAGTGTCATCAACTCCGTGCCAAATATATAACTGGTTATCATCAGTAAAACCAATTTCTTTTGTACTTCTAATTCCACCTTCACCTACTCTTATTACTTCAATATCACCAGTAAATGAAATTTGTGAATAGGTTTCAAAATCATCTATGCTTTCAATTAATATTTTATCTTGTCTATTAACCTGTCCTTCTCTGATAGATCCTTTAATATATTTTCCATCTTGTAATATTTCTTCATTTTGTAATACTGGTCTAGTTTCAAATTCAGTTTCTAATTGACTTATATTATCAGGCACAACATCTGCTGCTGCAGCTTCTACAGTATCGGGTACTTCTACTTCACCTAACAATTCTCCATATTGTTCATACTGTTCTTTGTCTACTTGTTCCATTGCTTTGACTATATAGTCAGGTGCAAAATTACGACTTAAAGTTGTACGTATTCTTTCCGATATAACAGGACCTTTGTTGGATAATGCCATTTCTATACTAGAAGTACTATTAGGAAATATTTCATCTAGCTTATCACCGACTAATGAAACTATTGCAGTCCTATTATTAACATCTACTGTCTTTGTGAATAAATTATTTGCTTCTTCTAATGTAGAAAATTCTCCTAATTCTAAAAAAAATATTTCAGATGTTTGGTTATAAATTGCAGAATCGGGTTTTCTCATAGGATTCAAACCACCTGACTCTACTGTACTTTGATCTCTTAATGATAAACGAAAACCTAACAATTCGTCAGTGTTATCACCAACAATAGGTTCTATAGCTAAACTTAAATCGTTCCTCGCTTGTGAACCTTTACCTGCTACTGATTCTAAATCATAGGGACCATATACTAATAAACCGTCTTCTCTTGGTGTAAAACCTTCTGCTAATAAATCGAGATAACTGTTGTCGCCTGCATTAACATAATCTAATAAACGAACACCACCGTATTCTTTTTCAATTGTTTTTTCGATTGCAGTTTTTATTAATCTATCTAAATGCTCAAACAGTAAAGCGATTCTAGGATCCATTATCTTCCAATCATATTATCGAATTGATCTAATGAACTAAACAAAAAGCTAAGATCATTCTTTTCTTGTATACCTCTCTGCTGTGCTGCTAGTTCAGGTTCAAACTTTTGTTCTGCAAATGCTGCAAGTTCTTCACTTGGTGTACTTGGTATAGAAATACTATCAGGTGCGCCAGGAAATAACCTATTAGCTAAATCAAGATTCTTACTATATTCTGCACTTGCTGTCTCATAATCTTTATCTGCCCCTATATAGAAATCACTAAAGGCAATAAGTTCTGCGTCTGTAAGTTTACGTGTAACTCCTGCAGCTCTAAGTGCATTGTCTATTTCTCCTTTAATAAATCCTGGAGATGGTGTCGCATACACTTTAGGTGCTAAAGGTGGTTTTTTAAAGTAACGTTCTTTCTCACTGTTTAGCTGTGAATATATATCTATCATGTTTAAGTTTGCGTCGACCATAGCAGAGTACATACCTTGTGATGTTTTACCTTGCCATGCACCTTGTTCTAAAAAGAAGTCTTCGGCAGTTATATAACCTGCTTGCATTAAATCTACTTGTACAGCTTTTATTTCTTGTGGCGCTAATGAGATCCATGATATTTTTTGTGTACCATTCATACCTGGTCCTTGACCTGATATGTGATCTGTGCCACCATAGAACTGACCTTCAGGAATATTACCTGCATACACTTGCTGCGGTAACATAGCGTCCTTCATTTGTGCTGCTGTAGGATCTCCATCTTTAAAAGCGTCTGCTACATCAGGTTGTTTATATATTGCATAGTCAGGTGAAATCCCTCCAAAAATATCATATTCAGGTGCATTAGCTTGTTGCGTATTAAAATCAATCCACTGTGTTAATTGTGCATTAACTTCTTGTTTATCACCTGATACGTTAATAATAGTTTTAGATGGATCACTTTCTACTTCTGATTGCAGTAATTGCAATTCATCATAACTTAGTGTCTGTACTTCTCCAGTACTTGTGCCGTCAGGTCTGTTAACACCAACAGCTACTTGGAATGTATCACCAGTATCTAATGCTGTATTAAATTTACCACTGTCATTAAAGGTTTCAGCACCATATAAGTAATCTCCAGTATGATCGTAGTATCCTGACTCTTCATTAAAACTCATAACTGGTTTTGTCAATATTGTAGGTTTAGCAAATCCTGGATATTTTTTATAGTCTTTACCTTCTGTAGGATAAAATCCCTCTGTCATATCTCTAGGTGGATTGTTAAGAAACCATTCATTAAGATCTTCTGTTACATAGATCTGTCCGCCTTCACCACGTGGTGGTCTGACTATAACACCTAAATTACCTGTCTCTTCGACTATTTGTTCTAGTTTTGTATTCAAATAGTCATAATAATCTTTAGCATTTTCTGAACCTTCGGGACCTTTAAGTCCTGCAGCAACATCTAAACCTCTATATATATCTGCTGCAAACTTTTGTTCTTGTGGTGATTTAGGATTTCTCCATGTCTTAGACTCTGCGTTATTATTTACTGCTTTATTAAATGTAGCAAGTGTAGGGTTAGAATTAGATTGTCCATAAACACCACTAACTGCAGACTCAAAACTTATAAGTTGATTAGACATCTGTGCTTGTACTTTGTCATACATTGCTAGATCGTTATACACCTTAGCAATAAACAATTGATCATTAGATTCTTTGACTAATGCAACAAGATCTTTATATATCTGTTCATTTTCTGTAAAACCACGCTGATCTATAATACTTTGTACTAGCGCCTGTTTAAATTCTTCTGTCATTAAATATCCTCTGTACCAGGTACGTTTGGTAAGTACACACCATATTCATTAAGTGTATCATAGTCATACTGTAAATCTTCTAAGAAATCTGTACGTTCCTGGAATAAAGGTAGCAATACACGTTCTGCTAATATTTGGAAATCAGGGTTTTTATTTATTAACATGCCAATAGTATCACGTAATTGTTGACGTTCTTTTAACATAGTCCTTGATGTTTTCCAACCTTCTTTAGATAAACCAACAACTAATGCACGTTTTTCTAATGTTTCTATAAAACCTAATACAACACGTAAATCTTTACCTACTGGTGTTTGTGATAGTGTTCTACTCTTCTCCCAATTTTTAAGCTCTTCAAATTGCATATCTAATGTAGATGTTTGTGGTAATCCAGGTATTGTAGAATCGAATCCTGGAAACTTAGATCTAGCAATATCTCTAGACAATGCCATTTCTCTCTCACGCATTTGATTCTGATATGGATCTGTTATGTCATATGTCTGTAGAGTACTTACTCTCTTATCTTCCATAAAGAAATCACCTAGTCTTTGATTCCTTTTAGCTAACCACTCTTCAGGTTTTAGAGGTTCTCTTTGTTCATTAGCAATTGTTCTTACATATGCTTCATAATCGAATGGACCGCCACCGCCTTGTGGTATTGCATATTGTGCAGTAAAGGTATAGTTCTCAAATATTTCAGGATTGTCTAATTGAAATTTAACACCACGTTCATCTACTGGTCTAGGTTCTATTACTACTGTTTTAGGCGTAGCAATGTCTAGTGGATTAAATCCAAACTCATCAATAAAGAACTTAGTAGCTGAATAGTTATCTCCAGGTGCATATAAAAACTGTCCTGTAACTTCATCTTTAGGTGGTGTTTGTAACATCTCTCTGTATCTATCTGCAAGTATTTGCATAGAATAAACATGTCCTGCATTTTTATCGTTGCCTATATCAAATCTAGGGTTAAGTCCAACTGGACCAACAAACTGTGAAACAGCTTTTATTAATGTCAAGTTCCTACCAATAGATCTAGCTTCTTTCATTAGTTCTTCTTGTTGCTGTGCAGTACGATCATCAGATCCATTAGCTTTTAGTATTCTATAAACATCAATAGTTGTGTTAGAAGCAATACGTGTTATTTCGTTTTGACCAACATCTTCGTTATATGCGTACAATGCCTGGTATGTATTACGTAACCATGCAGGTACACCTGCAGCTGATATGAGATCTCCTGCTGTTCTTACATCAGGTAATCCATAAGGGAATAATATTTTTTTAGCTTCGTCAAAGTTTGGACTAGCATTAACAAAGAAACTAGCAGGTATAGCTACAGCAGGTCCGATACCAGGAACTATTTCTAATGCTAAGTTAATAGATGAAGCATAACCAGGAAACCTTACTCCTACATTTCGATCTTCACCAAACAATGCGTCTGAAGCTAAGTCGTCAATCATAGGATAATAGAATACTTCTTCACCAGTAACTTCATCCTGTCCTAAGAATCCCTCGCCTTGTACTGGACTAAATGGATTGTCACCACGTAAAGCATTAACTGTTACTTGTCCTCTTCGTGTAATTTCAGGATTTTCTTTTAACAACTTAGCCCATGTTGTCATAATCTCTATGTATGCTTCTCCGAATGGAAATATACCACGTAGGTTATAAGCAACCTTTTTACGTTTAGTTAAGTCATACAATAACTCTTGCACTTCTGTTAAAGCACGTGCTTTTGCTATTCTATCAATTAAATCAACGTCACCTGATTTATCTGTAAAACCTAGTAGTTCTGATCTTGTCTCTAGGTTTGTGTCGAACAATTCTTTATTGCTTTCTAGTTTAGATTCTAGATCAAATATGTCTTCTTGTAGATCATCTACTTTTTTCTTTACATTCATAGGTACAATGTCATCTTCATAACTTACACCTGATCCGTATGTGCCAGTAATGTCTAGTTCTAATTTAGCTAACTCTTCTGTCTTATCTGTAATTTGTTTATCTAAATCACCTTTACGTTTCAGATAAGCTGTTTGAAACTTTTCAAACTCATCATCAACATCTTGATAATCTAAACCTGCTTTTACATCACGGTCATTAAGTTCTTTTATTTTTCTTTGGAACATGTCAATGTTTATCTCTGTATCAGTTTTACGTAACTTCTGTGCAGGTAATCCAATATCTGCACGCATAGAAGCCATTAAGTTCTCTCCAGGTAAGTTAGCATTTAAGGCACCTGACACGTTAAACTCTTTACCACCTACAATATAGTTACCACCTTCCATCATTGTGTTACGCATTTTTGCAGACATGTATGGAAGCATATCGTATATTGTTCTCCAGTATGCTTGTCTGAAGACTGGTGACCTAGAAGCGTTATCAGTTCTTTGTCCCATTAATGCGTCGAATGCTTTGTTTGTGTAAAACTCCATCTTGCCTACATCATCAATGTAATCTGTTTTACCTACAGCAACAACGTTAGGTAAATCATTTATGTATTCATCTGACATTAAAGTCTTCTTAACATTTTGATATAATGTCTTATCTCCATTTTGTATGCTATCAAAAAAATCATCTAACGTTTCGGTTGTATATTGTTTACCATCTATTCTGTTAAGTCTATTACGTACAAGCATTTCAAATATGTTTGTGTTAGCAGTTTTTTCT
>MDSW01105482.1_pt1 | contig 12858 bp, 9 predicted proteins | sample 811171 | NCBI WGS metagenome assembly MDSW01 (sample SAMN05326641, study PRJNA326480) | marine metagenome | isolation source: seawater | place: Atlantic Ocean: North West | collected 2012 | reverse complement strand
CCTACCTGACATTTGATTACTACGCAGAGGGAGACTATCTCAAGGACAGCGGGGGCAACATCTTGGCTATCCGTGACGCTGCTAATCTGGAGATTACATGGACCAAGGACGGCGAATATTTCGAAGGAGTCGTCTATGGAACTTGGACCGATCTCAATGAGAACGGTATTCAGAATACAAATCCAGAAGACCCTAACTTCCACCGCTGTGAGGACTTCGATTTGAACGGCTATGACGAAGTAGAGTACTTTGGCGACCACTCTGACAACATCAATTCTGTCGTATGGTTTGACTCAGAGAACATCATGAAGTCTGTTACAGTTGATATGACTCACATTGTAATTCTGAACCGCACCAGTGCGGACACCTCCGAGTGGAGGGACGAGTGCACCTCTATGGCTGGCTCAGAAGTCACTCTAACCTGGAGATTCCAATCTAACGACGATGGAGTCAACGGCAATGCAGGCCTAGCCGGTTTCGCAATCGACAATATCAGAGTAGAGCAATTCACCTTCGAGGACGATGGTTCATACACAGTCGATGTGACTGGTCTTGATGCGGCGGAGAAGGATATCGTTACTCTCGGAACTCACGACTTCCAAAGCGGAATCTACAAGATTGATGTTACCACGATTTTTGACAACACAGATCCATTGACCGCTTGGTACAATGAGTCCGAGGTAAATACTGCAAACAACCACTCTTCGATTATCTTCAGCATCGCTAGCGCAGATATCACTCTGCTACAGCCAGATGTTCTAGAATGCGTGTCCGATATCACATACGAGTGCGTCTACTCGACCAACCCCGGTGGCGCCTCAGCCCACGACTTTGCTGTTCCTCTATTGAACGGAGTAATCGCAGGCGAGTATACACTGACGATGAAGATAGTTGATTTGGATACCGGACAAACTGTTTACGAGGAAGCAAGCGAGAACGGTCCTTTCGATCTCGCACCACACCAAAGAGGCCAGGCCAACTGGACATCACCTTACAGTTCCTGGTATGACGGTCACACCTACAATATCAGTTTCAGTGCACAAATCGCCCAAGAGGACGGTTCGCTGGAGCCGTCAGGAAATGACAGATTCTTCGAGATTCTGTTCTACGACAATATTGATGTCGCTATTCTTTCGAACCCAACTGACCAGAACCGCCTGCAGAGTGTCAAGAAAGACCTCGAGGCAATGGGAATGACCTACACCCAATTGCGAATGCAGAACTGGGATACCTATGGCACCCCTGACTGGGTTGAGCATTACAACAAGGTTCTGTTGCCATGGCAAACTGACTACAATGTGTACTATGGCGAGTACTACGAGATGTTGGCCCAGACCAGAGATAGTGACGGCCTCAGCCTGACCGAGACTCTTGAGGACTACATGACTGGAGGCGGCACAGTTCAGATGCACCTAGGTCCATATCGTAACGAATACCAGCCTAACAGACTTCCATTCGGAATGGACATAGCCATGAGGAACCAAGTGAATTTCACAATGGACAACAGAATCCTCCACACAAACATCACCATCGTTGATCAATTCCATCCGATTCTGAGCAATGTCGACCCAATCGCATTCAGTGGAATAAACGGAGGATCTCATGTTGCACTTGCAGGTCTAGATACGGCTCAAGTCCAACTCACCCAAATACCACAAGTCTGCGGTGGCCGCATTAGTGACCCAACTGGAACTTTCCACACACTGATACGAGACTCGGACTACGAATCTCAATCTCTGTTATCGCTTTGTAACAGAGGTGCAGGCGGGCTAATTGTGACCACTATCGATGTTGAGAATCCAAGTGTTTCAGAGGAGTTCGGAGGGGAGACCATACCTCTGCTATCCAATATGCTGGCATACCACCACACACCTTACCCGAACGACTTCGGAATTGCCGGTGAGAGCTTTGAATTGACAATCAACGGCGAGACACAATCGATTGACACTGTTACTGGTGCATATGCTACGAAGTACATCAAGAGCAATTCAGATCTTGACTTCAACTTCGTGACCACAGTAGATGGAATTGTGGCAGACTGGACTCTTGAGTCTGGAAACAATGATTCCGTCACTGGTTGGGACGGTATGGTGATTGATGCTGGCGAATACAGTCACACTCAGCAAATCGACCCATCCATACCTACTTTGGGCAGCTTCTGTGTTGGCGACTCGACTTCTGATACCAACTGTAGAATCGGTGCAGAGTGGTTGCTGACTCTATATCTGCACGACGAGGATGGGCACACTAGGATGACCTACATCCGGTTGGTCACAGACGATACGCTTGCCGACGAGTTTAGGCCGATGGCTGACGCTGTAATGGTAGAAGATGCCACCAGTAGTGAATACGTCACTCTTGACGGAACTAAGACAGTTGCAGGAGTTGACTGGCCGATTTACAGAGCCAGGCTTTCAGACACCGGAGATTTGAGTATCTCTTTCGATGCAAGCGCGAGCTACGATCCAGATGCTCCCGAGGGAACGACTGGCATAGAGCTCTATGAGTGGAAGGTCTTCTTTGACTATCCATGGGACAGCTCTGATCCAACACTAGAGGGGCATGTCTTCCAGATTCCGGCAGCAGCTGGTGGCGAAGATTGGACCTATGTGTTCCGAAATCTAACGGCAAGCCCTGATGGCAACTTAGAGAACGAAATCAGAGTTGAGCTTATTGTCTATGATAAGGCAGGAAAGCAGAGTGAGAAACACAGAATGTACTTCATCGTCGTCGGTGAGGATTTCGGTGACGACGAGCCGATAGTACAGTTCAGCAACCCTGGTCCTAATGACAATCAGAAGGATTCATTGGTCACAATATCTGGTACTCTAGTCTCCGGCGCTGAGAATAGTGATGTGGTAATCCAAGTAGCATTATCAGAAGATGTTCTAGATTACACTCCAACACAGAAGGCCACTCAGAAGACCATTGGTAAGTTCAATAACACTGAGAATTTGGCCGATGGAGAGCAGTTCACGATGACTCTAGATATCTCTGACCTCTATCAGGAAACTGGAGTTGCAGCGACAATTCATGTCAGAATTATCGAAGGAGACGGTAGCAGATATGATCTCAGACAGGAGATTGGAATTACCCTAGTTCCGGTCTTACCCGATCAGGACCCCGATGAGGAAGGAGACGACTCAGGCATGCTAATCTTCGCAGGCGCTGGTTTACTGCTTTTGGTTCTCGTTGTTGTAGCCACTATGGTGTTGCGCGGTCGAGGCCGAGACGACTCCACTACAGATACCGTAGAGCAGTTCGGCGGCGTCGAGGAGATGGATCCAGTTGAAGCCTATGTCCAACAGATGGTTGCTTCAGGATACGATGAGCAGACTGCACGGACCTATGCTGAACAGTACTATGCATCTTACTATGAGCAGCAACGTAAAGGCGGCGGCTGACCTATTAGGTCCTTAGACGCAACTTGAAGTGCTTGACATATTGGGCGGTAGCCATGGATGTGTCCGGGCACAGCACCGTAGCCGATCTTTCTCTTTCCGACTCTGGAGAGAAGAAGGTCGCATGGGCTCGTAGTAGGATGCCTGCTCTAGCAGCCTTGCGTGAGTCGGCTGAGCATGATCTCCCTCTGAAAGGTCAGAGAGTGGCGGGATGCCTACATGTAACTAAAGAGACAGCAGTCTTGATTGAGACTATCTGTGCAGCAGGAGCCGAGATTAGTTGGTCTGGGTGTAACCCATTATCGACTCAGGATGATGTCGCTGCATGGTTAGCTAGAGAGGGTTACGGAGTACATGCATGGCATGGCCAGTCAACCGATGATTTCTACAGGTGCATCGATCGAACACTTGACTTCAAACCAACTCTAACACTCGATGATGGAGCTGACCTGATCTACCGTGTTCACAGCACATTCCCCGAACTTGCTGAGGGAATTATCGGAGGGACTGAGGAGACGACTACTGGTGTTCACCGTCTGAGGGCCATGGCAGACTCCGGTGAGTTACTATATCCTGTAATTGCAGTCAATGATGCTGAGACGAAGTGGGATTTCGACAATGTTCACGGTACAGGGCAATCCACCATTGATGGCATTATCAGGGCAACTAGCGTACTCTTGGCAGGCAAGGATTTCGTCGTTGCAGGCTATGGGCACTGTGGTAAGGGATTAGCAGCCAGGGCACGAGGAATGGGTGCCAATGTCATTGTCACTGAGATTAACCCAATCGCAGCCCTAAGAGCTGTAATGGATGGTTTCAGAGTAATGCGCATGGATGAAGCTGCTACCCTAGGGGATATCTTCTGTACTGCTACTGGAATGAAAGATGTCATAGTGAGCAGGCATTTTGATTCCATGAAAGACGGAGCAATCGTTTGCAACACAGGACACTATGACTGCGAGATTAACATAACTGACTTGGAGAATTCATCCACTGGTATGACTCAGATTAGAGAAAATAATGAGGCCTATGAGATGAAAGATGGCCGTATTATTCACCTTCTTGCAAAAGGTCGACTGGTCAACCTAGCTGCAGCAGAAGGACACCCTAGTGAGGTGATGGACATGTCATTCGCTAACCAATTCTTAGCTCTGTGCAGACTCGCCGGAGAGGGTGCAGAATACGAGAATTTGGTCTATGATATCAGTCCCGAGCAAGACGCCGAATTAGCTACACTCAAGTTACAGACCGCAGGTATAGTGATTGATGAACTGACTGCTGAACAGATGGCATACCTTACTGACTTCAGCGCTGGCACCTAATCGTCCAGAGGTTCCATCTCAGAGTCCGACCACCATTCTTCAGAATCTTCAGAATCTTCGACTGTATTCAGTTCTTTGAATTCAGGAAGTTCGGGCTTCCATCGAATGGGCATTTTATCCCCACCTTCGACAATTAATTCCAACCTCTCATTCAATGCGGGGACTCTGTTTGCAACCATTGCATTGTACAACTTGCTGTACCTTATCTCCTCTGGGATGCAGATTTTTCCAGATGTAGTTTCGTAATCTATTGCTCGATCCAAATCTAAAGCGTGCCGATTCATTCTGTGCAACATACCAGAGGCTAGTCTGGTGATGACCATGAAACATGCTAGAATGAACACGAATACGACAAGGAATCCCCAAGTCGTACCTCCAAGCAGAGTCATCGCAAATGTGCCTAGAATGAATACAATTGGGGCGACGAAAGTAATCAGAAAGAAAGTCGGAGAAATTGGCTTACGCTTCTTCATGTTCTCAATTATTCTCCAGCGAGGGTGCTTGGGGTTCTGGGGCTTGAAAATCTCATCTTCTTCCATTTTAGCTGCCCTAGAAACCATTTTGTTCACAGCCTCCATTTGCGTCAACTGGTCACTTGTAGTCGCTTCCATCCCTTCGCTGTACAATTGCTCAAGCAAATTAGCACACTCGTCGTATAGCCCCATTCTGACTAGTATGCCAATCTGTTCGATAATCGGAGCTACTTCGTAAGGTGCAAACTCTCGTCTCTGTTGCCACCAATCCAAACCTTGTTCCATCATTCCCAGATGATCTACTAACAGAACACCACCCAACTTCCACGGGTCAAATGGTTCTGGGTCAAGCGCTACGACTTTTCTTAGAGCGGCTATGGACTTGGCCGCTTGTGCTAGATCCGGCATCTGTTGACGACCCTTGCTTTCCGGCGGAAGTGACCAACGAGCCACCCCCATCCATCCATCTGTATGTTTAGGGTCCATCTCCACTACTCTTTTGGCAGCCTCAAGAGCACCCACTCTGTCGCCGCTGCCTTCTGCCTCCAAGGCATCTAGCCAGACCATCTCGGGAGTATCGGCCACATCTGATGCTACGGCATTAGATGCATGAATGCTCGGGTTGTTCACCGGCCATTTCCACGGCCTCTTCCTCGCCCCCGGGGCTTCCAATTATCTCTTGGATTGGGTCTACGCTGCCTTCCTGGAGTTTTCCTAGAGCCCTTTCCGGCAACCGGCTTTCTAGTGTCGCAGCGATTACACACATCTCTCTTTGCGAAATTATGATTCTTGCATTTCGGGCAATTCCAATCTCCGGGCTTCATATTGGGGTTTTCATGACCTCTAGACTGACCAAATTCACGCCTACGGGTATCTCTTCTTCCGCCACCGCCTCTGGGCTTTGGCTGTTCACAATTTGAACGATTGCAGACTTTCTTGTTCGCAAAATTATGATTTTTACACTTAGGACAAATCCAATCACCAGATTTCACCGTAGAACTTCTGGAATTCTGCGACCCTTCCCTCCTTCCTCTATATTCCCCCATTCGTCTTGGCTTTCTACTATCTCGCCTGAGTCTAGGTGCGATTTCAACAGGGGAACCGATGACCTTCGAACCTTCGATTCCATTTGCTAGAGGATATAGGTGTACAAGAGGCTCATCCGCTGGCCCTAGCACAGTCTCGACCTTGCCCAATGTTTGTCCGCCAGTAACACACAGCCTCGCTCCTAACCTAGGCGCTCTTCCTTCGAACGCGATTAGGAGACCACCTTCATGGGATTCTCTAGAGACTCTACCTTCGAAACTCACGCCTCAGGCGCGACGCCTTCCGTACATGAGGGCTGCGACTACAGCGACTAGAACCATTGGCAGACCAGCAGCCGGGAGAAGGCCACCATCTTCTTCTTCAGAGGGCGGAGGTACTACCTCTTCAACTTCAAACAGATGTGAGTTATTCACGGTCTGGAAAACCTCGGAACATTTACCCGATGAATCACATCCCTCAACGCTCACCACATGTTCTCCCTCACTCCACAGTCGGAAGTCGATGGCCGGAGTGGACCAAGAGTTACCTGTAGAGCTGACTGACCCTGTATTAGAACCGGCGATTGTCATGCTGAATGAGACTTCTTCTCCATCTGGATCGCTGTATTGGCCCTGCATTGACCATTCCGCTCCATCCCAATCTGAATTGGTGATAGTCAGCATTGGCGGAGAACTCTCCTTAGTCAGATCAATATCATAGATATGTTCCATTGTGTACACATTTGAACTTCCTTGTATTCTTACCCAGACATCAACTTCGCCTGGCACCATGTTCGATGCCGCCAAATCTACCACAACTTCTTCTTCGAAGGTTATTGATGTGGGCGTCGACGCCTGACCATCTTGAATCAAAGCCAAGTCTAGTTGCAACGCAGGCCACTGTGAAGTAGGTGTGATGGAAATCGGATGAGGTTCAGACAAAGTTGCTTGGGTTGTGGAAATAGAGAATGGAACACCAAGATTCCAGGTTCTCTGACCCGAACTTTGCCCTGCAGAATCCACCGCTTCACAAGTTACTTCTCCGGGACTTCCTCTGGGAATCTCGGCCCATAATGAACGGTCAGCACCCTCGCTCAGTTGCAGCGAATCTGCACCACTGCAGCGAATATCCAATTGAGTCACACTGCCTTCGTCTGTAAACCAAGAAGATATGTCATCCCAACCCGCCCATATGTGCTGACCTCCGCTTGGGGACGGGAACCATGCACTGTCAACAGGAGCATCGACGGTCCATTCTGGAGGTTCATCTACAGGTATCGGAGCGGTGGTGAAATCAGCGAACAAATCCTCTCCTAATGGCCAATCTTCTATCTCAGTATCTGGTAGAATTGTAAATCGCAAACGTCCATCAGATAACTCCTCAAGAGTATGTGACGAGGAACCATCTCCCAAACAAGTTCCACGAATCGGAGCAGGAATTGGAGACTCTTCTTCGAAGCTTACATCTCTGCCTTCGCATTCCTCCCACATATCTAGGCGCAGATCAGGCGTAACTGGGAAGTTGAATTCTAGACTTGAACGAGTCATATTCGAAGCGTTGAGGACCAGAGTGAATTGATTTCCATTAGCCACTCCTGGGATGGTCATTGTGGCATTCAACCAAAGCTGAACACGGCATTCATCAATTCCGTCAGAAGAAGGAATGTCGGTATCACAGTCTCGATTTTCGTCGGGTATCACCGGAATTTCTTCACATTCATTCCCGAAAGCGGATGTACATTCTCTAATCTCTGAATGTCTAGGTGGAACAATGTTGAATTCTTGAATCTCGACTCCGTCCTCTTCCCAACTTGTATTCTTCCAACTGACTCCGTCGCCACCTCTGTGATAGTCACCATCTCTAATTCCTATGCGGGTAAGAGTGTGCTCTATGCATTCACTGGCCAGCGCTCTGAAGATTTCACGCTCATCGGTCGACAACCAACCATCGCCACCGTCGTTCGGATCAATCTCAGCCATGAACTCATCCATGGTCGTCCTAATGTCATCTGCCAAAGATTCGTTTATCCAAGCAACTGCCCGTACTTCAGCGGTCTGCCAATTTGGATTGACATCGAAAACGAACTCCGCATTAGTATACTCGAACATGTCTTCGAATGTTATCGAGCCACACTGATCCTCTAGAGAACCTCCGCCACCGAATTGCTCCATTCGCAAAGATTCGTCTGTAAGTTCGATACTTGAATTATCATATGGACAAACCAGACTCATCATCATCACTAAGACGAGCGAGAGGGCAACGACCACCTGTGCCCCCTTCATGGATACCCTAGCACAAGCGAGCATGATGATTCTATCGCCGACATCAATCAGAGTTTAGGTTAGCCTAAACTTGATAAGTAGAACTAATTTCGGATTTTTAGGGTGACCTAAATTGATTGGAAATAAGACACATGCTAGCCTACTAATTGCGATACTACTTTGCTCAACTATAGCAGGTTGTATCGGTTCAGAAGATAAAGAAAATGAGCCCTTAACTGAATTAGTTATTGCTTTCGAGGTCAAGTCTGATTACGAGAACATAGACGAGAATCCTCAATCTCTTGCTGATTATCTGTCTGAGAAATTGAATTACGATGTTTCCCTTTACAGCGTAGATTCGGAAGGAGCAATGATTGAAGCCCTCCGGTTTGGAAATGCTGACATTGCACTTATGGACGGCGGAGCTGCTTGGGTCGGTTGGCAGCAATATGGCTTGGATGCAATGGCCGCAGATGAGAAATCTGATGGTAGGACATACTACAATGCTCACGCGTGGGTAAGGGCAGACAGCGAGATGGCTGCTGCACACCTCGATGACGACCCATACACAGATCCTTTTGCACTTCTCGAGGGCAAGACATCTTGCCACACAGGCTGGCTAAAGTCTGCGGGAATGCTACTTCCTATGGGCTATATGATTGGGCATGGGTATGCAAATGTGATAGGCGATCCCAATGATATCGAAACTCTCAGGAACACGATTTACAGTTTCTTCAATGAGGATGCTTCAATTCCAGACTCTGGAACGCCTTACTATGGCTATTCAGGAGCAGTAAAGTGCCTTTCAGACGGCACCGGAGATGTTGCTTTCGCCAAGGACAGCACGGTCGACTCTTACTGTGGCAACGATGTGGAGGAGGACAATGAAGAGTGGTGTCTAGAAAGAGATCAGTACATTGCTCTTCCATCATTCGGTCAGGCTCCAAGCCATCCAGTGATGTACAATCCTGAAATGCTCGATGTCCAGACAAGAACTGCTATACTCAATGCGATGATGTCTATGAATTTCGAGATGTATGTCGAGAATCATACTACTATGGGGCAGACATATACCGGATGTTATGATATCTCAGTACATGTAATTGATGAAGAATCACCACGAAATACCTGCGGTTCAGAGATTTTGGCCAATGTCCTAAACACTCCTGGAATCGTTAGAGTGACCTCCCAGCAACATCTCGGTAGCTATTCAGATTTGATTAGAAATATCCCCGGAATCACTTCGTATTTTGATGACAAGTTTGACATTACTTGATGAGTTGGATAGAATGGTGCCCCATGAGTGAAGACCAGGGGCATTCATCTATGGATTGCGTAGTCAGTCTAGACGGAGTGGTAATTGGATACGATCACAATAATCCTCTCGTAAGAGTCCCAGATCTGACTATCTATTCTGGAGAAATTGTAGCAATCACAGGTTCGTCCGGTGTTGGTAAGACAACACTTCTACGAACTATTGCAGGACTAGTAAAGCCAATATCGGGAACTATCAGAGTCTGTGACGCTACATTACCATCCAAGCCTACCCGTGGGTCCGTCGGATACATACCTCAGAGATTAGGACTAGTCAAGCATGCAAGTGTTAGACATAATGTGATGCTTGGAGCAAGGGCGGGGCACACAAATTCTCTATCCCTATTGCCCTCTAAGGAAGTGGTTGAGCATACCGAGTATTCCATCGAGAGAATGGGACTGGCCGATAAGTCAGATGAGCCTATCAGGAGACTTTCTGGTGGCCAGCAGAGAAGGGTCGCTACAGCGAGGACTTTAGCGCAGGCTCCTAAACTCATAATGGCAGATGAATTCCTTAGTGAATTGGACGAGGAAACACTCGAGAGTGTAATGTCTGAGGTAACCGGATTTGTGCGCTCGAGTGGCGCGGCTTTGATAGTAGTTGAGCACGATGTATCTAGGGCCAAGTCAATGGCAGATCGACTACTTGTTATTGATGATGGAAGAGTGAATCCCTTCCTCTCCGAGACTACCGCCGTTGAGGTTAGAGTATGATTACTGGATTTAGTAAGACTTCACTTTACTTGATTCTTGTAATCATCTGCGCGGTCTGGGTAATGGACGGATTGGTTGACGATTGGGGAAGACTCTCAGGTAGCGGAGAGAATCTAATCATATTTTTCCGAGAATCCCTTTGGCCTCCCAATTGGAGTGTAATTGAGCCCCAAGCATATCCGGTATGTACAGCATATCCAATTTTCGATTTTACCTGCTCTACAGCTTGGATAGGCATGGTCGAGACAATCAAGATTGCATTCGTTTCGACAGTCCTGGGAACTATAGTATCGCTCCCAATCGGAATACTGGCCGCAAGGAATCTAAATTCGAAATCAGTATCATACTTTGCAAGATTTACTCTCGCAGCAGCAAGAAGCCTACCAAGCATAATTTGGGCTATCTTCTTCGTAATTCTAGTTGGATTTGGGCCACTTTCTGGTGTACTTGCTATGACAATTTACACAGTTGGCTACCTCGGTAAACTCCAGTATGAGTCAATTGAGGGAATGTCGAGCATACCACTAGAGGCCTCTAATTCCATGGGCCTATCTAAGTTAGAAACGGCAGTTGGGGTCGTAATCCCAGAACAAGCAAATCATCTCATTTCTCAAGCTATTTTCATGTTTGAGTACAATGTTAGACACGGCACTGTAATTGGAATCGTTGGGGCTGGAGGGATTGGTTATTACATCAATCTCTACCTAAGATTCCTACAATATGACAAGGTAATTGCTTATCTGATCATTATCTTCGCTGTAGTGCTGATTATTGACTTCCTTTCGATATATGCTCGCTCATTCTTCTCAGAAGAAAGCGATGTGAACAGGCCATCTTGGTGGGGCATCTTTCTTCCAGCCGACTTAGCCACTAAGCTAGCGGGGAATCGTCAGCAGTGATTCTTATCGCACCTTCGTCATAGTAGATGTGAATATTGTCACGAACCTTGGCAGTCAGAGCAGCTAGCGCCTCGTAGACCTCTTTTTCTTCGACCTTGAACGCATCTGCAGCACGCTTTGTAGACCAAGCAACCTCCACAAAGTCGGATGCAGAAATCCACTTCAACAATCGCAATTCGAATTCAGTGAGGTCCTCAAACGCCATTTGCTCAACCTCTGAGATTGAAGAGAGGCAATCAACCCTTGCCAAAATCACCCTTGGTATGAGTCAACCATGGCGCGCACAGCTTCTTCCACAGCCACCTCACCATCAAGTAAACCCTCTAAGGCAGAAATGAATGGAACTTCCAGACCCATCCTGCGTGCCCTGTTATTGAACATCCTACAAGCTCTAACTCCCTCGGCTACCATGTGCATCTCTCCCTGAGACTGCTCAAGAGAGAGCCCAGAGCCCAATTTCTCACCTAGAGTTCGATTCCTACTACGCGGACTCGTAGAAGTCACATACAGGTCACCGATACCAGCAGGGCCGAATGCCGTACCTGACTCTGCACCCATCGCCTCCAGCAGCATGATTCCCTCACTAAATCCAGATAGAACAAGAGCGGCCTTGAGGTTATCACCGCCTTCAGGATACAGACCATCTACAAGTCCACATGCAAGTGCTACTGTATTCTTGAACGCCCCCCAAAGTTCTGCACCAATCGGGTCATCAGCAGCCTTGAGAATCAAATTGCTAGTGGACAGACGCTCTGCAATTCTGTCTGCCACACTACGGTCATGACATGCCACCAAGGCAGTAGTCATCACACCTCTAGCAACCTCGGGGGCAATGGTTGGCCCGGTCATCACAACAACAGGGTTGGACTTTCCAGCATCTTGCAATCGCCTCTCGATAGCATCTGAAATCATCCCAGAACCGCCTTCCTCAGAGGGGGCCAATCCTTTGGCCAAATCGACTAGAACATGCGAGGGTCTGAGGTGAGGGATCAAATCATCGACTACTGAAAGAATAACGCCACTTGGCAATGCGAGTACAATTATCTCGCATCCCGAGGTAATATCGGCGAGTTCCATAGTGGCCTGCATCTTTGGAATAGGATACCCTGGCAGATACTTACTGTTCTCGCCATTCGTCATCATGGTCTCGTAGACTTCTTGCTCAACTGTCCAGCCAAGCACATTGTGTCCATCCTCGCACCAGACATATCCGAGAGCTGTGCCCCAGTTGCCTAGTCCAACCACTCCAATCCGTGCCATTATACTGGTGGCCCAACCTACCCGTTATGACCCTATGGGGGGTGACTAACTGAGGCGTTGCCTTATTGATGTAAATTACCTCGCGCGGTAAAGAGCAGGGGTACCCGAGTGGTCAAAGGGGCTGGGTTTAGGTCCCAGTGCGTAGTGCTTCGTAGGTTCGAATCCTACTCCCTGCACCACTATTCACT
>MDSW01043415.1_pt1 | contig 12858 bp, 6 predicted proteins | sample 811171 | NCBI WGS metagenome assembly MDSW01 (sample SAMN05326641, study PRJNA326480) | marine metagenome | isolation source: seawater | place: Atlantic Ocean: North West | collected 2012 | reverse complement strand
TAAAAGGTACTCAAGGTTATCTAGAATTTTTACCAGAAAAGCATACAGATTTTATATTTACCTTATACTCAGAAGAGTTCGGTTTTTTAGGTTCGTTACTATTATTAATTCTTTACGCCATAATCATTTACAGAATCATTAATATTGGGATGATATCTAGAAGTTATTTCAGTAAATTATTTTGCTATGGATTTGCTTCGTCAATTTTTATTTATATAGCAGTAAATATGAGTATGGTTTTAGGATTGCTCCCAATAGTTGGGTCTCCTTTACCGATAATGTCCTATGGTGGATCTTCCATGTTAGCAACAATGATTGGCTTTGGAATTGTGATGAGTTCAAGAATTTATAATAATCAAATAATTTCTTAAACTAATTTTCTCTCCAATTAATTCTGAAAGTATCAGAACTGTAACCAATTGCAGGTATAACTACCAGGTCTTCATAGACACCAACATCAGCTTCTCCAGAAATAGCAACATAAGCTGTTCCACTATCAATAATTGGTTTTGATAACACCCCTTTACCTACGTACAAACATCTTTCAGTTCTATGAGATGTAGGATTTGCTCCAAGTAAGGAGAGATTATTAGTGCCACATTCATCATCTGTGGTACAAATATAAGCTAAACCTAAGCCACAAGGGTCACTTGCTGCAGGTTTAAAAATTGGAAAATAAACTTTACCTGCACTTATAGTAGGTTCTGCTGACACTTTTCTTTGAGTTCTTGCATTAGATCCAGGTGCACCATCAATACTATCTATCTGAACATACCATCCTCTATCTGCATTAGTTGGACAATTAGCTCCTGTAGTATCAGTGCTTGTATTTTTGCATTGATCTAAATCATCAATGGTTGTTACTGGAATAGTGGTAGTATTAGCAGTTATACTAGCAACATTATTTTTATAATTTGGAAAATATTCATCTTTAATTCCAATTAATAAATTATCTATTTTATTTTTATCTGTTAATAATCCAATATCATTTAGATTTGTATAATTTCCAGTTCCAGAAAATAACCATAAATTATTTGAATCTTTCCCTATTCCTGCCTCCAAACTATGAAACATGTATCTACCATTTTCACTAGTTGATTCTGCAGAGAATATTGTATTTGAATCATACATTGAAATTATTTGTGAAGTTCCTGTTTGAGCTCTACTATCCGACATATTCGTTAAATTAATCTTTGTGATTTTTCCCTCTAAGTCATTTATATAAACTAAAGCACCTCTATAATTAGCATTCATGACCATATCTGGGGTTATCACAACCGGAGTCGCTGGGATTGAGTTTGCAATACCATTTCCATTAACATCTTCAATATTTATTTCTTTTAGTATCTTTCCATTTTCTAAATTCATCACATACACGCTAGAACCTACTCCTGGAATATTTCCACCATACCCACCGCCAAATACTGCAACGTATAAATCATCTTTAATGTCAGCATCTCCTGCTCCATTATTCGGAAGAAGAAATATTCTTGGACTTGACCATGTTTGTCCTAAATTTTTGTAATTATATTCTAATCCAGCTGTATCAATAATATTAGTTATCGATATTTGCACTATAGAATTTGAATTTATATTATTACTATTAGGGTTTGCTTGAAAAGAAATATTACTTCCAAATGCTATCTTAAATATTGAACCTCCAACTAAAGAATAACTTGATGAAGATGTAACATCATTACCGTTAAGATAAATTTTAACTTCAGAATTACTATTATATTCTGTTACATTTGGAATATTTATAGTTGTACCCTTAAAACAAGAGGTATTTCCAACACCATTACAAACATTAGATATAGAGGAGTTAGTTGAATAATTATTTATTACAGTTGTGATTTCTTGAGCATTAGTGATATCAAATTGGTAAGATTTATACTCATATTCCTCAATATTACCTGTGTAATCTGATCTATAAACTTTTCCTGATGTTCGATCGTTTAGTATTGAATATAGATGTTTTGGTCTATTTGGATTCGTAATGTCTAACACAGAAAAACCTGCTCCGCCTCTTCCATAAGGTACCATTGATATAGTTTGCCATCCTTTTGTATTTGCTCCAGGTTTAGTCATATATACATCATGTATAACTGGAGACCCATCTACTCCAAAAATCGGGACAGTTCCACCTGTTCCAGTTTTATTTAGACCGGTATTAATCATCGTAGGCAAATTTGAAGCAATAAGAGGAGGTACAAATCCCCAAATTTCTTTTAAATTACTCGCGTCAAAAGCATGAAATATTCCATTATTAGCTCCTGCATAAAGAACCTCTTTTCTAGTTGCATTATTGTTGTTGGACTTAAATGCATCATAATTATGGTGATACCTAAAGTATGCTTCTTGATTTTCATTTAAATATGAGACGGTTCCCTCGGGTGGTCCTACAATTGCCATTTGTGAATTATATATATCTGCTAAATAATGGTCTCTAGTTTCCTCTAAGCTGCAATCTCCGTCGTAGTCAAAATAATCCTTGCCTCTTATAAAATTAATTAAACCCTTTGCGTCATCATCGATACCATTTATTACAGTAGCTACATTACTTCCATTAACTCCACAACGACCTGTTCCATTAGTATCTGCGCTATCATTATGATAATCTTTAACGTTATTTCCAGTTAGCCGAAAAAGTTTTGTATTAATTATATTTGCTTGATCCTCATGAAAATTATTAAGATTATCATTCAGTCCAGCTAACGAAGTCCATATTCGTCTATTACTAGGTTGTGGTAACTGTTCTTCTGCTAAAAAATCATAGCTTCCATCTGTAGGTATAGGCACTGGTAATTTTCTTAATGATCCTCCCCATTCTTTTGTCGGAAAATAATCAAATTGCGCTTGATATATTTTATTGCCATCATCTATTGATCCAGCCATAGCTACAGCTGTAAACCCTAAATTTTCACTTGTTATTGTTGCTATTATAGATTGAAGCTGTGTTTTTAAATCTTGAGCAGTTGATGCTATTATTGCATTTGAATATATGCTACCTCCTACGGAAGTCATATCATTAAAATTAGCTAACCCATCGTCGCTAATACCATTTCCATATGCAACCATTACACTTTTTACTCCGTTATTAGCTAAATTCCTCATTGTCCTTTTCGCCTCGTCATGGTATCTCCATTGTCCATCACCTATCACAATTACATAATTTGTCTGACAGTCCAGACCAAGATCTGGAGAATCGTTGTGATTAAAATATTGATACGCCATCTTTGAAAAAGCGGTTGCGTGCGTTTGCCTATATAGGGTTATCGGTCTCTGTAAGTAATTATTTATTTTACTTGCTCCAGTTGCTGAAACTCGAACAGGCATACAATTCTTTAAATCGCAGATTCTACTCTGATCTAGAGCTGTGTTCCATCCATTGTAACCAGTGGCACCTTCAGAACTACTCCACAAACCTAAACCAAAGTGGGCACCTTCAGTAAGTCCAGGATCGTTGACAACAGCCTTTATAGCTTCCATGGCACCTCTAAGTCTAGATACTCCACTTAAACCAAAGACTTTTTGAAATTCTAATTCTTTATTAATTACAACAACCTCCATTCGGCCTCTATTTGCAACAATCAAATTCTTGTTACCATCAAAATTAATACTTTGGGGCTCCAATAAATATAGGGTATCGGCACTGGATGTAGCAAATGCATCTGCAGTCCCTACCTTTTTAATTTCTCTAGCAAACCTTCCTTGGTTAAGTTCAATTTTACAAATTTTGTTACTATATGTTCCAGTAGTATATAATATATTTGCATTGTCTGGATCAGTTACCAATCCATAAGATATTCCACAGGGGTTCTCAAATTTTTGAGTTAAGTTTATGCTTACACAGCCGTTTTCGATTTTAAAACTGTGAATGTAGTCACCATTAGCCACATAAAAATATTTATTATTACTGTCAGCTGCTATTGCAGTTACAAATTTAGCCGCTTCATGTAATTTATAACCTGTACCAATTTTGGCTCGACTTCCTCCATTATAAGGATTTGGGAGGGCACATGTATAATCAGCCTCCATCATATTTGGATTTGTAGATAAATCTCTTCTTAATAAAAATGCATCACCACTTCCATTTGTTCCACCACTTAAAGCGTAATAGATATCACCTTGAATATCTATTGCTAGATGATTACTTCTGGTGTTCCATTCTCTTAACATTTCCACACACCCTTGGTCTCTGGTGCTGTTATATGGATTTTCAACCTTATGTTTTACTCTCGGATTAAAATATTTAATGTAACCGTATGAATTTTCTACATTTCCTGCTCCAAGATGAGCTGTGTATAGATACTCCGTGTATTTTTCTATATCCCAATTACTGACTGCTAGTGTATTTGCAAAATTTGTTGTTACTTTTGCGGTAACTTTTTTCCTGTTAATAAATTGTTTAATTTCTGCATAACCTGTTCCTATCCGAACTATTCCACCTTCATCTGTTGGAGCAAATACAGGCGTACTAGCGTCAATCACTATATTATCTCCAGATATATTATCTGGTTTTAATGTTGCACTTGCATTAGATCTTTTGTCAAAATAATTATAGAATTCAAGATTTGCCGTATCCTGTTCTCTTTGATTTCTTTTTCCCATAGGATCTCTCTGATTCCAACCGTTGTGACCAAAAGGACTGGTCGTCTTACAACCTCTATTAGTAGCTTGCCAAAGGCTTCTGTAAGGAGTTTCTTGATTTACATTTGGGTCTGTACTTGTATCCCAAGTTCCTATTCCCCCATTATCTGTTTCTGCAACCCAATAATAATCATTTTTTGGGTCATATATTGCCGACATTGGCTCTAACATAGTTGCAGTTCCACTAGCATACGTTGAGGCAGGCCAATTCATACTAAATGTTCGGTCTAATAAAATTAAAATATTTGCTGGTACGCTTTGACCGGTTCCAGGCGGTATATTTTTTGAATTTGATGGATGAATTATAAAAATAAAAAGTATTATTATTAAACTAAAAAATTTTTTCATTCTTTACATTTATTATTCCCGATAATTATAATATTAAAAGTATTTTATTCAACTTATGAATTAAGTTCGTAAAAATTTAATTTGGTTTACCTCGAATATCTGTAGATAATTCTTGATAAATTGCCACAGATATAACTTTTAAATTTTTCATAACTCGCTCATAATCCCAAGAAACATTTACATTATTACAATTTAATTCTTTAAAGTAATATACCTTAGCCATGGGTATAGATGGATCAATTTCAGACGCAAGAATATTTAATTGGTTAGTTTTTTTTCCAAAGTAAAGTTGTATCTGCAAACATTTGAAGTGGCCCACATCATTAAGGTACCTAAAATAATAAGTACAAATAACATTACTTTTGGAATACCTAACATTATTAATTACCATCTACAGCAACGATTGTTAAATCATCCTTCTGCACGTGGCCTTCATTTAATATTTCACTAACAATAATATTTAATCTTTCACTATTAGGTTTTGATTGATGTTTTTTAATATAATTTTGGAACCCTTCAGAGCCCAGCATTTCACCTTTAGGATTTTTGATTTCTGTAATTCCATCAGTAAAAATGTACATTGAACTTTCTGAAAATGAAATTTTGTGTTCCGTATATTTTGTATTTGGCATAATACCCAGGGGAGGACCGGCCTCGGTAAAGCTAGAAAATGAACCTTCTTTTGAAAAAATTAAAGGAGGTTCATGCCCTGCATTTGAAAGCAACAACTCTTTTTTGTTACTGTCATAAATTCCAACCAGCATAGTTACAAACATACCTCTTGAAATGGTTTCACATATTTCATTATTTAATTGGATGAGAAGATTTGAGGCGGAAAAATCTGTTTTACTTAAGCACCTATATAAACTTGATGCTTTTGACATTAATAGAGATGATTTGATACCCTTACCCGATACATCCGCAACACCAAAACCATACATACCGTTTCCTAAATCTGAAAAATTATAAAAATCTCCTGATACAACCTTAGCCGGGATATTTATACCAGCTATTGGAAAATTTTCTTTTTTATTTTTAGATAAAAGCGACTTTTGAATTTCACCAACTATTTCTACCTCTTTTTGAATTTTATTTTTCTCAATCATTTCTTGCGCCATTTTTGCATTTCTTATCGCTAAAGCGGCAGGGGCAGATAAAGTTTCAAGTAATTTTCGATCGTCTTCTATAAATAGTTTGTCATTTGTTTTTTTATTTAAACAATGAATTACACCAATGCATTCATTAGCAGCAATTAATGGAGAGCATAAAACTGAGAAGGTTGTAAAATTTGTTTTATTATCTAAGTCAAAGTAAAATTCTGCAATCTCTCTTACATCCTTTTTAACATTACCCACTCTAACACATTTTCTTTGTTCAACAGCTTTACCCATTACGCCATCTTTTAAGTCTAACTCGTATTCATCCAAATAATCTTGGTGTAGAGACGCAATACATTGAAATTTTCTTTTTTTTTCATTGATCAAAAATATATTTGCAGCTTGAGCATTTATTCTTGCAACAATTACTTGGAGTGCAGTTTTTAACGTATCATTTAAATCAAGGGATAGAGCAAACTCTTGGTTTAATTTTGTAATTATTTCTAAGTCTACGTTTATTTTAGGGGTTTCTTCCTTTTTATTTTGATCATTTTTGGGTTTGAATAAAAACATTTAATTCTAGTATTTTAGTCTTATTTTGATAAAAATTAAACTATGGAGATTATAATTAATACACCTAATTTGTATATTCATCTTCACGATGCTGTATTAATGGTACAGTTTTTAATCGACGGATTTATTCATATTACTTCAAATATAAAAATATAATTTAATAATAGTGGACTTAGCTTTTGTAATCATTCTAGGAGGGCTTTGGGGAAGTTTTGCAAATGTCTGTATTTATCGTCTACCTCAGGAAAAAGGAGTAGTGTCAGGAAGATCTTACTGTCCAAAGTGCAATAAAAAAATTGTTTGGTATGATAATATTCCTATCGTCTCTTTTTTTTTATTAGGATTTAAATGTAGGAGATGTAAAAAACCAATTTCACCTCAATATATTATTGTTGAAATAATAAATATCATCTCATTTGCTTTAATATATTATTTTTTTGGAATTTCTTTGACAACCATATTTTTAATGATGTTAGGTTTATCATTTTTAATAATATTTTTTATTGATTTAAAACATTTTATAATTCCAAATGAGCTTACATATTCAATGATGTTGATTGGATTTCTTAAATCATTTGATCCAAATTTAAATTACTTATTCCCAAATTATGTAGATTCTTTAGTAGGAGGTTTATTTGGTTATGGGGTAATTTGGTCAATTATACTCTTCTATAAACAAATTAGAAACAAAGAGGGCATGGGACTTGGAGATGCAAAATTACTTGCTGTAATTGGTTTTTGGTTTGGATGGATTTCTATACCATTTGTTTTATTTTTTTCTTCAGTGTTTGCGTTAATTTGGGTTACCCCAAGTTTAATTAAAAAGTCAAAAAAACTTACATCCCAAATTCCTTTTGGTCCTTATTTAATTTTGGCATCTATTCTATTTTTTGTCTCGAAAGACACATTATTAGATATTGCAATTATTTAGAAAAATTATTTTATTACTGAGTGTAATTAATAATTCGATCTCCAAGAGTTTCTATAAGTATTTACATCTCCAACTGCACCATCAATAACAACTAAGTCTTTTAGACCCTTATTAGTTTCACCTGCAATATTTGCGAAATACTGACCTGCAAAAATAACTATTCTAGACAAGACCCCTTTACCAACATATTTACATTTCTCTTTTTTATCTATCTCTGAAGGATTTGCTCCTAACTGTGAGGAAACATTTGTTCCACACTCATCGTCTACTGCACAAATAAAGGCATCCCCTAAGCCACACGGATTATCTGATACAGGTTTATAAATTGGAAAAGCAACTAACCCACTACCTACTGTTGGTTCTGCTGTTACCTTTTTAGAATCTTTTAATTCAATATACCATCCTTTTTTATCTGGGTACTTTGGACACTGAATACCAGTTACATCATCTGATGTGTCAACACATTCATTTAAATCATTAAATCCTTTTCTTGCAGCAGGAGGTATTATTCTAAAATTTGGATAAAACCTGTCGTTAATACCAAGCAAAAGGTTTTCTCCTTTTTTCTCTGCCATTCTTTCGTAATTACCTGTACCAGCAAATAACCATAATGCTCCGGTCGATGTTCCAATTGTTGCGTCCATTGAATGGAACATATATTGTTGATTAATATTATTTGAGCCTGTATTGAATATTTGTGTTTGATCAAAAATTTCTATTTGCTTTCCACCATCAAACCCATTTTCGTGTGTCATGTTTGTTAAATTTATTTTTGTAATTTTACCCTCTAAGTCATTGATGTATACCAAGGCACCTCTAAACGGAACATTTCTTGCTGTATCGGGTGTAATAACCACGGGTGAGGCAGGAATTTGATTTCTTATACCATTATCAATACCACCATCTTTGCCTATATCTTTGATATTTAAATTTTTGTAAAGTTTTCCATTATCTTCCAAGTTTACAATAGTAACATTTGACCCTACACCGGCAGCCACTCCAGCGTATCCTCCGCCCATTACCGCAACATAAATATCATCTTCTATATTTAAATCTCCTCTACCATCATTTGGAATTCTAAAAATCCTTGGCGAAGACCATGTTTCTCCTAGTCTACTATAATCATATTCAGGTCTAGTTTTTACTCCAGTTGCATTTGAGGAAGAGTCTATTTCAACTGATAAATCTGTACTTCCCTCTACATCATCAGCAACATCATAACCGTAATATGTCATATCAGTTGCAAAAGTTATTATCGCTTCACCTGCGGTATTTGTTCTGAATGACCAGTTTGTAATTTTTTTCTGGTCCACAGTAATTGTTAAGTCAGATTTTGATAAACCTTTAACAGGCAATGTCCATACTTTACCTTTATAACATTGCGTTTCACCACTATTATCACAAGTTGTTGGTTTTCCGCTTTGCTTGTTATCTGTTGCTCTTATAGACTCTGAAAATGAACCAAGTGAATAGTATGTTGCAATATAATCATGACTCTCAAAATTTCCTAAGTAATCGACAAAGTGAACTTTCTTTAAAATAAAATCGTTATAAACAGAATATAAGTGGTCTGGCTTATTTGGATTTGTAATATCTAAAACTGAAAATCCTGCTCCACCTCTTCCGTAAGGAACCATTAATATCGTATACCACCCAGGTGAATTTGTTCCTGGTTTTTTAAAATACATGTCATGTGCTGTAACTGATCCATCAACTCCGTATATTGGATTAGTACCCCCTCCACCTAAATTTTTAGCTCTATTAAAGTTTACATTTACCATTGTAGGTAATGTTGATCCTATAAAGGGAGGAATAAATCCCCATTTTTCTTTACCATTGTCTGCATTAAAAGCATGAAGCATACCATCGTTTGCACCCACATAGATCACTTCCTCTCTATTATTTAAACTGTTAGCCCAAGCTGAATACCCTTTAATTGATCTCCAATAGGACTCTTGGTTTGCTCCTAAGTAAGCAGTTTCTGCATTAGGTGCACCAACAATAACCATCTCGGAATGATAAATATCTCCTAATATGTGTTCTCTTTCTTCTTTTAAAACACAGTCACTATCATAATCAAAATAATCTTCACCTCGTATAAAATTAATTAAACCCTTTATGTCGTCGTCATTACCGTCTTCAATTGTAGTGTCTAACTTCGCATCACCCTTACATCTTGTAGTATTATTTGGATGCAGTTTACCATCTAGTGTTACATTGTGATAAGCGCCAACTTCGTTACCAGTTCTTTCAAACATCCCATTAATATCTGAAGAATTACCAGCAACAAAATTATTGTAATCCGTTGAATAATCAACTGTATCTAACACAGTCCAAATTTTTCTAGATGATGGTGAAGGAACCTCATCTGCTGCATCCCATATAATTTTTTCTTGGGGTTTATTGGATACCTCATCAATTTCTCTTTTTGTTAATTTTCCTTGCCACTCTTTATTCTGCTTATAATCGAATGATGCTTGATATAAGAATCCACCCTCATTTATTTTGGCATTAATAGCGGGTGCTGTGAAAGATAAATTAGGTGCATTAATTGAAGAAATAACAGCCTTTAATTGAGAAGTTAATGCTGCTGCCGTATCTGCTATGATTACATCTCCAGTTCCACCTGCTACAGCGATTTCTCTAAATTTTCTTATAGCACTAGCATTAATACCACCGCCGTAGGCAACAGTAAAAGTTTTAATCTGTTTCTGCTTTGGTCTTCCAGCCATTGTTCTAACAAGTTTTTCAGCAGTGGATGTAAAACTCATAGCTCCGTCTCCAATTACAATTACGTAGCTTTTTTGGCAATCTACTTTAGGACCTGAACCTTGAAGTATAGGGCTATGACTTGTATTTAAATAATACTGATTGGCCATCCTTGACCATATTCTTGCATCTGTTCCACCTCTTGGACTTACTGATTTTACAATTTTATAAATTTTATCTGCACCTTGTTCATTAATTTTAACTCTTAGACAATTATTCCTCGTACAAGGTCTTGACCGATCTTTTGCATTATTCCAACCAGCAAACCATTGTTTAGGATGTCTCCACTCTGAAGACCAATAGCCAAACCCAAAATTTACAGTAGATTTTAATGCTGGATCTGAAACTATAGCTTGAATTGCTTCATGGGCCCCAGTCATTCTAGTTGCTAAGCTACCACCTAATTCTTTTATCCAGCCTAAATTTAAATCAAAAAATTGAACCGCACTCTTATTTAAATCTGAGAGAATAACTCTATTATTAGTCTTATCCACATGTACACCACCAGGATAAAATATGTGAGTTTTACTAGCAGTCGAAGGCTTATTTTTTCTAATTCCTTTTGATACTGTGCTACTTATTCCGTTTCTACTTGAATTTAAAGTATACTTATAAATTTTAGCATTCCAATAATCAGATCCATAAATTACGGAGTCATCACTCGGGTGCGTATCCATACCGTAAGCGGTTCTCCAATTTTTAATTCTGACAAAACTTGCTCTGCTAGTTGAGGGACAGTCACCAGACATAGTATGTCTATTAATTAATCCGTCGTTACCACTTCTTGTATGAAAATAAAAATTATTCCTTGAACTATCTAATGCAATTCCAAAAGATCCCCAAAGGTTCGGCACATTTCTATCACATGATATGTCTTGATTTGTAGATAAGTTCCTTACATACAACCCCCCACTATAACTTGCGTACAAAATATTATTATCAATCGCAATACTTTTTGGGAAACTTAAGCTCTTTTTAAATGTGCAAGTGCCGGCAGCAATATTATATTCGTAAATTGCTCCGCCATAATAATCTGCAACATATAAATTTCCATTATGATGCTCAATATCAATAAAATAATTAGCATTACATACATTTGCTCCTGTAGTGGTTCCTGAAAATTTACCACCAGTTCCGTAATTTAAATCAACAAAAAGCGTATCATATGTAAATTTTTTTATACCTTGAGTTCCAAGTTGAGCCACATATATATCTCCACTGCTATCAGCAGTAGTTGCCCAAGGATAATGAACACCTGCACCAGTGACTAATCTTGTACTCATGCTGCCTGATTTATCTAAAAGAATTAAAACGTTTGCTGGTACATCTCCAACACCACTTCCAGGAGGAAGAGCTTTTGCAGTTACATGTTTTGTAAAGACTAAAATGTTTATTAGTATTACACTTAAAAGAAATAAAAAAGGAAACAATAGTCTATTTATATAAAATTTATTTTTCATAATTAATTAGTTTCTTCACTCTCATCTCCAAAAGCCATTTCCTCTAGCTCATTATAAAATGTACCAAGTTTTAAGTCGAACTCTTCATTAGAAATATAAATCTCTTCTTTAATAAATCCTTCAGTATCAAATAATCTTTGATAAACAATTATTTTTCCATATTTCTCCCAAGCATGAAAACTGTTATAAAGTGATGGATTCTGACCAGTATCAAAATCTCCAAAGTTATTTTTAGCATAATCCATTAATAAAAATTTATTACTTATTTCATTACTTCCATTGTTAAGCACTAACATTCTTATAGCTGCTAATTCATCTCCCAAAAAAGATATTCAATAGCAATTTGATCATCTAGCCTGTCATTAGGACATAACTTTGTTGATGGAATAGGTAACATAGAAAGTTTATCAAACATAGGCAGAGGTTCAGCAAACATTTCAACAATTTTTGTTTTTTTGTCACCTATATCTATTACAAAATCACATTGTGCATTTGCAATGTTTGCGTTAAAAAAAAATACTAAAAAAAAAAATAATTTTTTCATCTAATTAATTATAACAATAAAATTTAAAATTTTGTAACCTGATTTTTAAATTAAATTGATTTATTTTGGCAAAACTACTACACTTTCTAAAGGAACTACCATCGGATCAATTCCCTGTCCATTTCTTATGCCGCAGGCATAAATTCTATAAGCCATTCCATCAGCCGCAGTATCAGTTGCCCCTTTTTTTATACTTGATCCACTTCCTTTAAATGGCGCTGAACCAATTCTAGTAATAAAGTATTCATAATAATAAAAACTTAGTCTTTTAGCCTCCTCTTTCTCCTCAGCGGTTCCATTCGTTGCAAAACTTTTGTCTAACAGTCTGCCAAAATTATAACTTCTTGCTAGTGTCTCATTATTGTGATCTTTAGATACATAAAAATCAATTTCAGCTAAGTCTCTAAAGCTTTCAAAACAAATTTTGTTATTAAATACATAGGAGTAATTAGATGATTGACTACCAAAAGTAAGTGTAAATTGAGT
>MDSW01148274.1_pt1 | contig 12859 bp, 11 predicted proteins | sample 811171 | NCBI WGS metagenome assembly MDSW01 (sample SAMN05326641, study PRJNA326480) | marine metagenome | isolation source: seawater | place: Atlantic Ocean: North West | collected 2012 | reverse complement strand
TTTTGAAGTGATGAAGTGTACAGCCCCAATTCAAAACTTAATTAGAGAAGCAAAGATTCATCAAATCCCTAGCATCATGCAGACAGCAGTCAAAGATGGAATGATTACGATGACTAAATCTTTAGAGGAATTAGTTAAAGCTGGAAAGATAGATGCATCAGCAGGAAAAGAACATTAAGGGGTTTAATTTACTTGAGTTGCTGGTTGTTTTATCCATTGTAGGGATAATTTCAGCTGTCGCATATCCAAATTTTTCCTCTTGGTATAAAGAAAGACAAGTTCGTCAAGCAGCAGAAAAAGTAAAAGCTTTAATGAAAAATATTGTTATCCAAACTGAACGAGGTACTTTTGGATATGTACAGGTACTTTTTGATAATGATGAAGATGATGGTTTAACTATTTCATCCAAAGGAATGACCATGCAAACTCTTGCAACAAAAATAAATGATGGATCAAATATTTGGAATACTGATGCAACTGGAGTGAGCAGATGCAATACAGATCGAACAGATTATTGGGATACTGATTTAGATTCAACTAGCGATAAAGTTAAGAGTGCAGTCTATTCAATCACCCTTGAAGATGTTACCACTAATTTTGCTGGAATTGGTGCAGTTTGTTTCTCAAGAAATGGAAAATTTTATGAGGCATCAGATCAATTAGCAGAAGCATTAAGTGTTCCCTATGAATTTTTTTTCATATGCAGAAAAACCTCAATACAAGTTAGATGCCCAATTTTATTTGAAGGGGCTGATATAGTAGATGATGGTGATGGCGCTATTACTCCTGTTGAGATCGATGGCCCAGAGACACCCTCTGAAGAAGAGGAAATTGTAGAGCTTCCACTACCGTCAAGTGAGATTAAATTTTTGAGAGCAGTAAGGTGGGGAAGATTTGGTAATTTTTCAATTTCTAAATTTAATAATTCTTACTCTATAGTTGCTGATGAGAAGGAATGGGCGGGAGGTACTTGGTACAATTAATGAAAATAAATAAAAATAAAAAAATTTTAGGTCTATCTCTATTAGAAGCTCTTGTTTCAACAGCGATCGTTGGTATTGGTTTTGTAGCTATATTACAAATGACTAATTATTCAGTACAATCCATCTATACCTCAGGTGAAAGAACTAAGGCCAATTATTTAACAAATATGATTGCTGAGGATGTTATCGGTCATAAAGAAATAAGCACAGGATCAGCGAAAAATTTTTCTGATTATCTTTCTGAAAATGAATTTAATTCTAATTTTTGTGAGAATCCAACAACGAATATTGCTTCGACAAATAGAGGTAATGTCTATGGGGATGATGAAGTGGATGGACCATTAATGAAGCAAAGAAAATGGACAGCGCTGTTGAATGATAAAAATTATTTTAATTGTAAAGGTAATAATGAAAGGAGAAATTTTAGAGTATTTAAACTTGGAAGTCGTTGGAGTCTTGAACCAAATATACTAGTCAATTCAAATACGAGGGATATTGAAGGTGCAGATGTTCCATATGTACTTGATGATCTTATGTATATTGGAAGAGTTCAAATGAATTTGAATGATGGAAAAAAAAGAAAATATTTATATTTTCAAACTGATTATGTACTAAAACCATGAAAAAAAAATATTCAAAAAATATAATTGGATTAACATTAGTTGAAATATTGATTGGAATTGTGATTACTACAATCATGATGGGCGCAATGTACACTTCATATAATGTTGTTAATCAATCCTACTCTAGAGTTACTGAAAAAGCTAAAATAAGTAGGTCAAGCAGAGATTTAGTTACAATGTTAATGAGAGATATCCGTATGGCTGGTTTCAAATATTATGCTGGTCAACAACAAATAAGAGACTTTGCAGAAGCAACATCAGGTGAATGTAGTCCATCAGGAGTAATCTTACCTAAGCTAAGTTATTTATATTTTGAAACTGGATATGATAATCCTAGACAAAGTCATAATCCTGTTGTTATTAGAAAAAATACACTAGGTAGAGAGGCAATAAGCTCTGATGCAACTTCAGGCACAGATCCATGCTGCGATCAAATTCAAATCGTTTATGATGATTTTAATCAAAATGAAATATTTCAACCATTTAAGAGATATAGAATTACATATTATGCAAAACCAAATGATGCTGGAAGTTATGCTGTTTGGAAACGAATTGAAAGTTATATTAAAGAACGAACAGATTGTAGATTTACTACCGATTTAAGTGATGATTTAAGTGATAGTCAAAAAATAGCATTATTAAGAGGAACGTGGGAAGATACACCAAGAGAAGGTCCTGGTGGAAGAAGAATTTGTGCCGAGTGTACACCAGGAGTTTTAATTAGAGATCATGTTGAAGATATGGAATTTATTCCTTTTGACTCAAATGGAAGGGTGATTCAACAAGGCAATAAATTTCCAGCCCCTGACACAAGTATACCCACAAGTCTTAGAGAAAGAATGTATGATATTCGTGGTGTTGATATAAAAATTACTTTTAGATCAAAAGAAAATTTTTTTAAAAAATCTGAGTCACGGACTATATCTGGCTTATCCGGAAGAGATTTAACAAAACAAGATAAATATTTAAGAGACTCTGTAATTGTCTCAGTTCATACAAGAAATATTGGAGGACAAGATTTTAGATGAATAGTAAGAAACAAAACGGTTTTGCTTTAGTTTTGTCTTTAGTATTATTATTGGCAATGTCTTTAATGGGAGGCGCATTGATTGTTGTGGCATCATCGGACCATCAGGGCAATAATAGTAGTGATGAGTATCAACAGACTTTCTTTGTAGCTGAAACAGCATTAATGCAAGCTGAAAAAAGCCTAATAGATAAGATGATGGGCCCTGTAGCACTTGATAGTGGAAATAGAAATCGTGCTGCTAGAATTATACCAGTAAATGGCGGTGTTGATGCAGATGCCCCTAATCAGACACCTTGTTTCAGAAGCTTTAGAAATTTGAGTCGAGATGATACTTTTAGGGTAGTTGAACAGATTGAAAATCAGAGCTTTTTTAGTTTAATTGAGCCAATATTTACAGACCCAAGTTTTCCTTTGGTTGCAACTATTGATACAGAGGGAGCAATTGAAGATGAAAGAGAAAAACTACAACAATATAGATATGAATTTTTTTCAGTTAATTCTGGCACTTCTATTTACAAAGGAGCTGGAGGTAGTTTGAAAAAAACTTCAGAAAATACGCAAAGACAGGGAACTGCTTATAGAATTTATGGATGTGGTATGATGGGAAATGCAAATAACCCTGAAATATTAATTCCTTTAGAGAAAATAATAGTCCTTTCACATTAATATTAATTAAGAATGCTTAAAATGATCATTTATGAGTATTGAAATAATTCCTCAATATTTCTATAATTTTAGTGTGAAAAAAATTTTCTTAAAAATCTTATTTTTTTTGTGTTTTTCAAGTTATTCCTTTGCATGCCCATTGTTACAAGTTCCAATTGGAACTCCTGTAAGTTCAGCCGTTCAGACGTTTGAATTTCTAGATATGTATGATCCTGAAGTTTACGGAACAGATGTTGTTCCAAGATTTCAAAAATTTGCAATTGATTATTGTGAGGGATCATCTTTGGAAAATGCTGATATGGAAGTAATGGTTTATGACTCAAAAGTTGCTGGAATTAAGTTGATATCAACAGATCCTGAATTTAAAAATGAAATTTATGAATTTACAAAAACTTTTATTGGTGACCCTGGTGAAGAGGCAAAGAATGATAATTGGACAGGATTCAAAAATTTAAGTATCGGAGCTTTACAGATATTTTATAGTAAAGTTATAATAATGGATGAGATTGTTGAGGTGTTGGAAATAACTAATTCTGAAATGGCAGATTTTATATCCGGTGAAGAAGTAATTGATGTATTAGGATAAAACATGATTAAAAGTTTTAAAATATTTTTATTTTTATTAACATTATTTTTGTCAGGAAATGTTAATGCTAAGCCAGTGCCGCCAGGAGCAGGAGATGGTGATGTTGCTGCTAATATTCTATTTTTAGTTGATAGTTCAGCAAGTATGGGGAGATGGATTGGTGGAGACGGGTTAGGAGCATCTTGGGGTGTTACTTACGATTCACAAGATAGAATTTTAATTGGGCAAAATGCAAGAAGATCTATGGGATCAGTAATAAGATATACTGCGGCTGGAGCTAGGGATAGAAGTTTTAGACCAATAAGAATAGTTCCACGTACAGGATGTTCTCAAGAAGTGGACTTAACTCGAAGGGTAGGTGGACAACGTTTAAGAAGAGCAGGAAGAATTAAATTTGTTGAAGATGTTACTACAAATCAGCTTACAACAGCACAAAATATGATTTTTGTTAATAGTAGAGAAAGAAGGACAGGAAATACTGTTTTTGGTTTTTCAGAAGATGGCAGAACATGTTTGCTCGCAATTGCAATGAGCAGAGGTGGTGTTGGTGATATAGACATCAAAACTATAGATGGAACAAATTATTTATTTATGGCTGGTGCCATGGGAAGAAGAGGAGGCGTTTTCAAATCATGTAATCTTAATACAATGCAGTGTCGAGAAACACAATTTCCTGACCGAAATCATATTTCAGCTAGGTTTGGTGGATTTAGCGTAAATAATGATGCATCAATAATTTATTTTTCTCATCATGGTCAAAATGGTGATCTAGTTGGACATTCTCTTACACCTAATGGAGGAGCTTTTGATTTGGGAGTTGAGACTAGAAGGTGTAGTGCTGTTAATGGTCCAACACTTACAAGTGACATGGCTTTTGCTACTGGAGTAGAGGTATCACCTAATAATAGTAATATTGTTTACACTACATCACACATCAATCATGCTATTCAAAAAATACAATGGACTAATGACAGTTGTTCAGTAGTGACTAGTATTGGAAATGGTATGGCAAGTATTGCTTCAAATTCAGCAACCTCGGGTACTTTGGCTGCAGATAACGTATATTTTAATGTGCCATGGGGACTTCATATTAAAAATGATCATGGTTCAGGTGTTACAAGAATTTTGACTTCGACAAATGGTGGTTACGTAGACGAAATTAATGAAAATCTTTTTACAGTTGCTAATAGAAATACAGCTTGGCTTCAGCAAATGGGAGGTCCAAGGATAAGAAGATGGGATGGCGTTAAACAAGCCATAAACGCAATTGTAAATGATACTACTTTAACAACAGGAGCTTATTTTGGTTTCGGTCATTGGAATGCAGGGGAGAACCCAGGTAGACGTGCTTTTAGAGGAGGACAATTTTGCCATAGAAATGATGGGTGTCAATATTATGGAGGATGGGAAGGTCAACATCCTAATGGAACTAGTTCAATATGTTATTCAGATGCCTGTATAAATGTTGCAGTAAGCCCAAGAGGCGCAGGTCAAATTATGCCAGTATTTAATCCACTTGGTATGGCTTGGGGAACAGACGCAAATGCGTTTTCACAGATGGCAGAAGATTACTTTAATGATGCAAATGCAGGTGCTCAGCTTTTAGATCCTAATTCAGAGTGTCAATTAAATTATGTAATAGTAATTGGTGATGGAGCTATGAACCACACTGGCGTTCTCGGCGCTGGAGGTCAGGCAGCTGATAGAATGGCAAGGTTAAGAGAAAAAGGTGTGAAATCTATTTACGTTGCATATGGTGGTGGAATTACTGGGGTAAATTTAAATAGATTTCATGAGCTTGCAAGAATAGGTTCAAGTACAGCATCTACTACAGCTGAATGTGCTGCAGATGATGAATGCGAAAGAGCCATAGTTGCACTAACACCTGAAGAATTAAAATCAGAACTTACTTCAAGGATAAGACAAATTATTGCGGATAAGCTTGCATTTACAGCACCATCAATTACTGCAACAATTCAAGAAGGAGGCTCTTTGTATCAAGCTCAATTTGCTTACGAGCAATATGGCGAATGGAGAGGAACTTTATTGAGAAAAAATTTAAACGCAGATGGAAGTGTTGATCATAACACTGAGCCAGGTAATCAATTTGGTAATTGGAGCGCTGCAACTATGATAAAGCAGGACTCTACAGCTGGTGATGCTGATGATTCTAGAAATATTTGGTCTGCTTTACCTGGAGCACCATATTTAGGAAATTGGGACAATTTCAAAACAGATAACTCAGATGCTATAAGAAGCTTATTTGATAGATTAGGTTATAAAATTCCTGATTATCATACTAGTACCTCAGATTGTCCATCAGTTGGTAGTGATACTATATTAGGTGATGAAGTAATTGGTTTAATAAATTTCATGAAAGGAAACGATTATTTTGATTATGATGCCGATTGTGATGTAACAGAAGTTAGAGATCATGTAATGGGAGATATATATCATTCCCAACTTATTGAAGTAGGTCCCCCAGATGCAAATATAAATTTCAATAATAATAATGAAGAAGCTTTTTATAGAGCAACTAATGGTTATCAAAATTTTATGACAGCTTATGCAACCAGAAAAAATATAATTTATGCAGGAGCGAATAGTGGAATTTTACATGCAATAAATGCAGAGACAGGCGAAGAAGAATGGGGATTTATACCTCCTTTTATTGGTTCACTTTTACCTCAAATAGTAAATCCAGGTCTTGATGGAGACGTGGATGGTGGCGGTGGAACAAATCCTATTTTTGGAGTAGATGGATCTCCAGTCGTACATGATGTGTTTATTCGTGGTTATAGTCAAACAGGAGATTTAGAGGGATCAAAGAGTTGGCGAACTTTATTATTTGTTCCTTATGGTAGAGGAGGGGCGGGTTTTTCAGCTATTGATATTACTTATCCTCTTCCAGTAGGAGGCAAAGGTCCTATCCATATGTTCTCTATCTATAATGATAGAATTAATTCAAGAGTTCTAGTTGCCAATGTTGATGGAGATATAACAGAGTATGAATATAATGATACATCAACAAACCTTCTTGAATCTAGTGAAGGAAGTCAAGCTACAGATAATTTTAACGATGCTAGAGACGCAGATGATGAGGAAAATAATAAAACTGATCCACCTGGCACAGCTACTACAGAACAGGATGCAATATCAGCTTGTGTTTCATCCTCAGATTTTAGGGATAATGGTACTAATTCATGCTATGTTGGAAAAACTTATCATTTTCCATCTCTACAATTAGATTATGCATTAGGAAGCCAAATACCCGATGGTATAATAAGTGCTACAGAACTTGTAAATAATGTTGCTACACCTATAGAAATAACATCAGCATCAATGACTGACGATGGATCTGGTGGAGGTTTATTAAAAGTGACATTTAAAACTGATAAAGTTTTTAATGCCAATCAGACGATAGTAACAACTACAACGACAGATTCTGACGGTAACGAGGTAACAATAGAAACACCGCAGGAAGCTTCAAATTTAGTTAATGTAACGGCATGTCTTGGTGCATCAGGTATTTCTCCTGAATATGATTACACAAGATTAGGTGAGACATGGTCAACACCTAGAATAATTAGAATGCCAACCTCCTCAGGAGGAGACATTTCACAAGATAGATATGTAGCAATTTTGGGAGGTGGTAATGCAAAGAATGATCAGTGCGGTGGGTCAGCAATCTTTTTAGTTGATCTTGAGGGGCATGAAGAAGATCAGCCTGGACGTATATTCGGTGCAGATGAAAATGGAGGACCTATTACTATAGTAGACACATCACCTTTTGGTGTTTCTTTAGGCTCTGAAATAATGACCACACCTAACGGTAGTGACATTTCAAATGCAATAACAGCAACACCCGTAGTAATTACACCTGATACAGCTCCTGATATTCCTTGGAGAGGAGCTTTAGTTTATGTAAACGATCTTGAAGGTAAAATTACAAAAATTAACTTAACGAATAACACGAGAGGATTTACTGATAGTGCTGGTGGATTACAAGCTAATATTACTCAATTATATGATCAGACAACTTTGTTTAGACTTAATGCAAGTGAAACTAATGCAAGATATTCATATTTTGGGATGGATGCAGGAATTGGATATAGTGATGGAGGATTTTGGTTATTCGGTTCAACTGGAAACTTTACAGACCTTGGAGGAAGAGAGCCAGGCCTTGATAACATTCTATACGCAGTACAAGATAAGCATTTTCCATATTGGAAACATTTAAATGGAGTTAAAATACCTGCAGCAGTAGTTGACTCTTCGGCTGACCCTATACAAATAAACTCAAATTTTATTAAGCTTGCAAACAAAGGAGCAAATGATGCTGAAAACCACGTTGGTAATGCATCAACTTGTATAAATGTAACAGGTGACGATGATGGTACAAATTGCCCGTTACCTGATGGTGCTGCGGCATGGGTTATACATTTAGAAAAGCAACGTGGAAATGATGGATCAAATTCATTTATTTCTCCAAGAACTTACAGAAAGGCATCAGCGTCCCCAACTTTATTTAAAGGAACAGTTTATTATCCAGTCTATCAACCACCAGTAGGTCTTAATAGATGTAACCAAGGTCATGCATTTATTTGTGCAGCAGATGACGAATGCGGAACAAATAATGCAGATGATTTGAGATTAGTCACTCCTACAGATGTAAACAACCCTGAGGCAAACGCATGTGCATATGTAAGAGAAGGTGTATTATCTGAACTAGTTGTCTTTTCAGACAAATTATTTGCAAACGTTGCAGGACCATCTGATGATGAAAGCACTTTATTCTCAATCTTATCAATCCCAGGAGATGTTATTTCTAACAGAGGTGGTTGGAGAGATAGCAGTTTCTAGAAATTTAATTTATTAATTTCTTAAGCTTGTCTTTTACTTTATCTTTTACTTTATTTTCTATTTCATCAACATTAAAATTATTTAGAATATCTTCAATTGAAACTTTTTCTTTTATTTTTTCCACTGTATCAATAAAAACTTCTTTAAGAACATCTTTATAGTTTTTACTCTGACTAGTATTTCCGATATTTTTAAAATTCATATTATTTAAGGCAAAACTTTTTTCAATATCTAACTCTGGAGATAAAACAGACAAGGAAATATTTTTTGCATTTAAATTTTGTATATTAAAAAATTTGTTAGATTTTGAGTATGATGATTTGTCTCTAAGGTCTTTTTCAAGAGATCTCAAATTATCTAAAATTTTTTGATCTTTAAAATTAAAATAATAATTTACTTTAATATCATTTAGTAAAACACTATTGATAATAACATCATTTGAGAATATTGAGAATGTATCAAGAATTACTTTTATATTTTCAATCTTTATCATATATCCTTCAAAATGTTTATTCATTAGTTCAATCTCTTCCGCATTTGCTTTTCCACTGAGATAATCAATATTTAATTTCTTGATTGATACTTTTCTGTCTAAAGAACTTGAAATATTGTCTTCTAAAATATTTTTGACCAATCTATCACCAATAAATTCTACTAATATATAAAATGAGAAAATTGAAGTTATAATTATTAGTATAAATTTTTTCATCAATTTAAAAATATGATAATTTGTTTAAACATTATTAAATATATCACACAGCCCAAAATAAGATAAGGACCGAATGGGATCTTTGATGACATTGTTCTAGATTTTTTGATCAAGCTTGGTATTGCAGAACTTAATGCGATAAATGATGAGAAGAACAATATAAATGGAATAGAAATCCACCCAAACAAAAAACCTATAGCTGACAAAAGTTTTGCATCTCCTAAGCCCATTCCTTCTTTATTTCTAATTTTCTTATATAAAAAAATTATAAACCAAATAATTAGATAGCCAGAAATACCACCAATTAAGGAATTAATATAATTTGGAAATAAGTATTGGTTAAGATTTGGATCAAAAGATTTAAAAAATCCTATTGCCATTAGTGGAAAAGTTAATTCATTTGGAATTATGAAATGCTTTAGATCAATAAAAAAGATGATTACAAAAAAAACAGTCAACACAAAGAATATTAAAGTTGTAATAGTAAAACTGAAGAAATAAAAAGAGATAAGAAATCCAATGGCTACTAAGAGCTCTACTAAAAAATATTGAAATGAAATTTTAAAATTACAATTCCTACATTTTCCTCTCAAAATTATATATGAAATAAAAGGAATATTATCGTACCAATTAATTTTTTGGCTACATTTTCTACACTTTGACCTAGATGAAACTATATTTTCGCTCTCAGGTAATCTATAAATACATACATTGCTAAAACTTCCCCACAAACTACCGAGTATAAATACAGCAATATAGGTAAGTAACACTGATTATATTCTAATTTTTGTAGCTATTTCTAATATGCCATCAATAAAATACTGAACAATTATAAAAGCATCGTGAATATGTAGATAAAAATTTGGTGAGTAAATAAAGAGCTCCATGTTTTGAAAAAATATCAAAAAAGAGATAGATTGCCAATAAAATTATATGTTCTTTGGATCAAAAAAACCTGAGATTATTAAAGAAGAAGATAATTCCAGCAAAGATTTAGCTTTAATTACCCAAATGAATAATGAGCTTGCTGGTTCTTTGGATTTAAAGGAAACACTTCAAAATGCTCTTGAAGTAATTATAAAAAGAATAAATGCTCAAGCTGCAAATGTTTTTTTAATTGAAAATAAAAAACAAGTTTTTCAATGTATTGCATCAAAGTATCAGGCTTATTTAGAAGATTTTGAAATACCAATTACTCAAGGGGTAATGGGAAAAGCAGCAGCTAGCAAAAAATGTATAAGAGTAGGCGATGTTAGAAAAGATGTGAGGGAAATTGCTGAGTTTTATTTTGATTTAGATAATAAAACAAATTTTACAACTTACTCAGTTTTATGTTCACCATTATTAGTTTCCGGAGAATGCATCGGTGTTATTCATTGTCTTAATAAAAAAACAAACACAAAATTATTTGAAGAAAATGATAGAAAACTTCTTGAAACATTATCAGGGCCAGCAGCATTGGCGATCAAAAATGCAAAAACCGCAAAAGAATTAATTGATAAAAATAGATTACAAAAAGAAATAGAAATTGTTGGAGATATACAAAAAACTTTGCTATCACAAAATAAAAAAGATCCTTTCCCTATAGCAGGTATAAATATTCCAGCAAAAATAGTTTCAGGAGATTTTTATAATTTTTCAGAGTTAAGTGAGGGAAAATTCGGATTTGGTGTTGCTGATGTATCTGGAAAAGGTATAAAGTCCTCTTTACTGATGTCAAAAGCTTCGAGTCTTTATCGTTGCTTGAGTAAAACTATTTTTTCAGCAGCGGAGCTTTTAAAAATTTTGAATGATGAAATATGTGAAACTGCTTCTAGAGGTATGTTTGTCACAATGGTAATAGGTATTTATGATAGTCATAAAAAAGAATTATTATTATCTAATGCAGGACATGAGCCACCATTAATTTTCTCGAATAAAAAAACTTTTTCAAATTTTGAAGAAGCAGGCCCACCATTAGGGATTGCACCTAAGTTTAAGTTTACAGAAAAATTAATTCCTTTCAACGACAGTTCGATGTATATTTTCACAGATGGTATAACTGAAATGAAAGATTTAAATGGAAGAATGTTAGGGCAAGAAGGTTTTCAAAATTACATAAAAAAATATCAAGCTATACCCAATTCACAAAGACTAAATAAAATAATTGAAGATTTGATTAAGTCTGGAAGAATTCAAAAGGATGATTTAACGATAGTCGCTGTAGACGGTAAATAAAATGATATCAATACCAAAAACTATGCTAATATTTGGAACAATACTTGCAATAATAGTTTTTTGGACTACATCAAATGTTTGTAGATATAATTTCACAATCGAAAAAAGAACTAACGAATTAAACATCATTGCTGCAGAGATAGATCCGTCAATTCCTATGGCAAGAGTTTATTATTTTAGCGAACTCAATTGTAATAAAGTTGATTTATCTTGGGACATTGATAGAGTGGTAAATAATTTTCAAATTTTGTCTGTTGAAGTTTATCAACAATTAACAACCGATATACGCGGCAATCCTAATTATTGATGAGTAAACTAGTTAAATAAATCAAAAGTTGAATTAAGCCTTAATTTTCTTATAATTACCCAGTATGAGTTATTTAAAAACTAAAGTGAGTATTAAAAAACTATAATGGGTTGGAAAATATAGATGAGTATTAATGAAAAAAAAATTGTTGATTTCAAAGTTGTTACTAAGGCAAATGACTCCTCTGCATTCTCAAGTGGTTTGTATAGCTGGTTAATGTTTTTAATAAATCTTTATAGTAGAGTTAAAAAAAATTTAAAGATTGACTTTGATAGCTTTATAATATTGCAACTCGTTGTAAGTAACTATCTTTATAAGACAAACAAAGAAGGAATAAAAGATTATAAAGAAACAGGAGAGTTATTTAATAGTGATAAGAATTTATTTAAAGAAAATAGAAAAGTTAATATAGTAAGTGTTGCTGAAATCTTAAATTTACCAAGAGAGACAGTTAGAAGAAAAGTAATGTATCTATCAAAATTAAAGTTGTTAGATTATAATAAAAAAGGTGTGGGATTAGGTTCTGAATATAAAAATGTTTTTAATGAGTTCGTTTATGAAACAACAAATAATATTAGTTCCTTAATAAAAAAATGGAATTCAGATGGTTCTTTAAATCAATTACTAAATATGAAAAAAAAATAATGAAAAATTCTTATGATATAAAAAAAAATATTTCAAATTTTTATTTAGCATTTAATTATTTGAATTTTGAATCTTTATTTTCAAATAATTTATTATCTAGTTTAAAAAATTTTTTATTTGAATTAAAATATAATGATAATTTATTTAAACATTTTTTTTTAATTAGAAATGATTATTATAAAAATTTCAATATTGTTTCTTTTGAATTACAAATTTTAAAAAAAATTATT
>MDSW01114860.1_pt1 | contig 12859 bp, 13 predicted proteins | sample 811171 | NCBI WGS metagenome assembly MDSW01 (sample SAMN05326641, study PRJNA326480) | marine metagenome | isolation source: seawater | place: Atlantic Ocean: North West | collected 2012 | reverse complement strand
TGTTTAATATCAAAATATTTCGAGAACTTCGCAGAGTTAAAAACCTATTCGATAGAAAGTAATAAATATTTTTACAATTACATAAAAAAAAATATATCAATAAACAATTTAAAAAATGTAAGTGTATATAACGAAATTTTATCAGACAAAGAAGAAAATCTATCAGTTAGGAATGAAAAGGTAATTGAGTCAAAAGATGGAGATCAGCTCCTATCTAGAACTTTAGATAATTTGTGTGAAAAAAATAATATTATCCCTGATATAGTTAAGATTGATGTACATGCATTTGAGTCCAAAGTGTTTGATGGATTTAAATCTAATCTTGCTCAAAATGTAAAAATAATATTATTAGAACTTCATTCGAATGATTTACTTTTGAAAGTATCATCTAAAGATAAGCTCAACATTATAAATGATTTAGAAAGATATAATTTTAAATGTTATTTAGTTCCATTCGAGAATGATTTAAAAATTTATGATGTAGGTAAAAATTTTGATATAAAAAATTATAAGATTAATTGTAGATTAATAACAAAAGATAATTTCCAAAATCTTTTTTTTGATAAACTGTATAAGGATAATTTAATCGTTTGTATTAAAGATGAGTTTCTAGATTTTAACAAGATTTTGGAGACTTCATAGATTTAGTTAATGAAAAATAATTGGGATAAATTATTTGGAAAAAAAGATTTTAGCTATTATTCAAAATCTTATAATTTAAAAAAATATGATAATAATTTTTTAAATTCTTTCAATCAAGCAAAAGTAATTTATCCCGAGCTTAATAAACAAAAATTTAGGAAAATATTAAAGTTTATTGAAAAAATAATAAAATTAAAAAAAAAATCGTCACTTCTAGATTTTGGCTCAGGAAATGGTTGTTTCTTAAATTTTTTTATAAAAAAATTTGCTTTAAAGAATAATATAAGTCTAGAAGTTTCTAAAAATTTAATCGATTTACAAAAAAGAGAGTTAAAGTTTACTAAATTTATTAAAACTAATAGTAAGGAATTTAAAATTGACAAAATTAAAGATTTTAAAGTTAACGCATCAATTTGCTTGTCATGTTTTCAATATTTTAAATCTTATAGATATGCTAGAAAAGTTATAGAATTTTTATTAAGAGTAAGCAAAAATGTAATTCTTATTTATGATATAAAGGATTTTAATAAAAAAAAAGATTATAGAGACTCTGTAAGATTACGTCAGAACTTAACCAAAAGAGAATTTTTTAAAAAATATAAGAATTTTCCATTAAGATATTATAAGAGGTCTTTTTTTTCTGATATTTTGTCTAAAAATAAACATAAAAAAACATTCAAATACTATTTCTTAAGTTTACCAAATAGTGCAACAGATAATAAATATGGTTATTGTCTTATAATATTAAGGAAAAAGATATGAGCAAAACAATTTTAAACGAAAACTTTCAAAAGGATCGCAAGCACTATAATTATGGTCAAGGCATTTATATTTACAAAAATAGGAAAAAATATTTTGATTTATCTCAATCAAGTGGAGTTTTATTTTTAGGTCACAATCACAATAACTTTAAAAAGTCATTAAAAAGTATTATTAAAAATAAAATTTCAATTTCATCTAAACCAAATAGTTATTCAGAAAAATTATTTAAATTAATTAAATTTTTTTTTCCAAATTTCCACAAAATAATTTATTGCACTACTGGATCAGAGAGCGTTATAAAAGCACTAAGGATAGCAAAATCAATAAATTATAAAAAAAAATATTTAGTTTCAGTCACTGGTAGCTGGCACGGATCTGTAGACCAAACCTTATTTTATCCTAACAAAAATAATAGACCTTTTCCGTTATCTTCGGGAATAGACAATGTTATGAAAGAAAATATAATTTTTGTTCAAAATCAAAATATCATTCAGACTAAGAAAATATTAAATAAAAAAAAAAATAATATATATGCAGTAATTATTGAGCCTGTGATGGGATCTCTACCAAATGAAGAAATGGAAAATTATCTTAAGTTTCTTGAGAAATATTGCAAAAAAAATAATATAACACTTATATTTGACGAAATAATAACTGGTTTTAGATCAGAAAATAAGAGTGTTCAAAATAATTACAACCTATCACCCGACATAACTCTTATAGGAAAAGTTCTTGGAGGGGGAACTCCTATTAGTGCAATCGGAATAACAAAAAAAATATCGTTAAAATTAAAAAAATATAAAATTTTTTTTGGAGGTACTTTCTCAGCTAATTCAATTTCTAGTTATATAGCTATGAGAAATCTTATTTTTCTAAAAAAAAATATTCGAAATATTAAAAAACTGAACCTTAAATGTAAATCATTTCAAAAAAAAATTAATTACACAACTAAAGTAAATAATATTGATGCAAGAGTATACAGATACTCAAATATAATGAGAATCGTATTTTCAAAAAAAATTGTCAGAAATAGAGTTCAAAGAGATTTTCTTGAGAATAAAAAAATAATACAAAAAAATAAATTTATCAAATATTTGTATAAAAATAATATTTATTACCCGCCTAATGGAATTATTTTTTTGCCATTAACTACAACTTATAAAGAACTGAGATATTTAATTAAACTCATTTCTCAAGGTTTAAAAATGTTTTTTTAAATATTTTAATGAAAACGTATTAAAAAAATTTACTGTTTTTTTTTACAAATAAAATAATTTCTAGAATTAGAGTAAATATCTATTTCCAAAATTATAAAATATTTTTTTATAATATTTATTTTATCTTTTGACAAATTTATAAAAACAAAAAAAAAACTTTTATTTAGTGAAATTAGTTTTTTTATTATTTTTTCTAAATCATCAGCCTTTTTCAGTGGATCATTCAAAATGAGCAAGCTATAATTTTTTTCTGTAAAATCAAATTCAAAAAAATTATTATTAAAAACTTTAATTTTATTATTTTCTAATTTTTTTGATTCCAGATAAATTTTTTTTTCATATTCTATTCCATCAATATTAATTTTTTTATGATTACCAAAGTAATTTAAAATTTTTCCATAACCAGAGCCGAGATCACAGATATAATTAATATTATTTTTGTCTGTAAATGTTGAAATTTTTTTTATAACATAAAAATTAGCTGGAATAGAGTCAGAGAGATAATTGTCATTTAGGTACTTTAATTTATTTGTTAAAGATCCAAACTTAAATATGAAATATAGTTCATAAATAATAATTGTGATTGAATAAAATCGATAGTTTATTATTATATTTATAAAAAATTTAATATATTTTTTCATTAATTTAATTCAGTTTTTTGCAATGGATAAAGTAACAGTAATATTATGCACATTTAAGGAAAAAGAAAACATTAAATTAACTTTAGAAAAATTGTTAAAATTTGATATTTATGAAATAATCATTGTTGATGATGATTCAAATGATGGAATATTTGATGAAATAAAAAATATTAACAATGATAAAATAAAATTTTATCAAAGAACAAAAACAAAAGGTTTGGCTTCAGCATTTATCTATGGAATTATGATGTCCACAGGTAATTTTATTTTTAGGTTTGATGTTGATATGCACTCGAGTATTGAATACTTTTTTGAAAATATAAAAAATAATTATAATAAAGATTTAATAATTTTTTCAAGGTATGTAGAAAAAGGTAAAGATGAAAGAGATAACTATAGAAGAATTCCAAGCTTAATAATTAATAAGATATGTCAAATACTTTTATCAAATAATATAAAAGATTACTCAAGTGGGATTTTTTATTTTCGTAAAAATATTTTAAAAGATATAATCCCTAAAAATACAAAATATGGTAATTTTATAATTGAGTTTGTTTTTAATTTTATATTAAAAAGAAAAAATTACATTGAAATCCCATTTGTACAAAAAAAATCAACCCAAGAAAATAGCAAAAGTGCTCCAAATCTTTTTAAATTTATATATCATGGTATTTTATATATAATAACAATTCTTAACTGTATAATTTTAAAGTTTAAAAAATAATGTTTTTTAATATCGAAAATATTTTTGTAGATAAAAAAAAAGTTGCTAAAATTTTCAGGTATAAAAAAAAAAAATTTAAAGGAATAAAATTTTTCACCTCAAAAGAATTAAATCTTCAAGTTGGGTTTATGTCACATAATTCAAAACATAAGATACAACCCCATTATCATTTAAAAAGAGGAAAAATTATTAAAGACATGTCAGAATTCTTGATTATTTTTAAAGGTAAATTAAGAGTGCTATTTTACAATAAAAAGAAAATTTTTGTAAAATCTATAATTTTAAATCCAAAAGATATGATACTTATAATTTCTGGATCACATGGTTTTGAAGTATTAAAGAAAACTGAAATGTTAGAAGTTAAACAAGGACCTTTCGTAGGTGAAAAAGATAAAAAAAGATTTTAATAAATTGAAAAAGTTTTTTCCAGTAAATCAGCCTTTATTAAAAAAATCAGATCTTGATTATGTGCACAAAGCTTTAAAAAGTGGATGGATTTCTTCAGAAGGCCCAAATGTAGTAAAGTTTGAAAAAAGTTTTGCAAAATATATTGGACACAAATATGGAATAGCAGTTTCAAGTGGAACCGCTGCTCTAGATATTGCTGTTAGAGTTTTAAACCTTAAAAAAGGTGATGAAATTATTATTCCAAACTTTACAATTATTTCAAATATAATTCCTGCAATAAATTTAGGCTTAAAAATTAAATTAATTGATTGTGATATAAAAACTTGGAATATTGATGTTGAAAAAATTATTAAAGCAATAAATAAAAAAACTAAAGCAATTATAATTACACATATTTATAATTATCCATCTAGAATAGATGTTTTAAAAAAAATTATAAAAAATAAAAAAATTTATCTAATAGAAGATGCGGCTGAGTCATTGGGACAAAAAATATATAACAAAAAATGTGGAAGTTTTGGTGATTTAAGTACTTTTAGTTTTTATTCAAACAAACAAATTACTACTGGCGAAGGTGGTATGATTACTACAAATAATAAAAATTTTTATAAAAATGCTAAAAATTTTAGAAATTTATGTTTTGGAAAAAAAGATAGATTTAATCACAGTGATATCGGGTGGAATTATAGAATGACAAATATACAGGCATCTCTAGGACTAAGCCAACTTAAAAGAATAAATTCAATTATAAAAAAAAGACATGAAGTTGGAAAAATCTATTTTGATTTTTTAAAAAATACAAAAAATGTTTATATTCCTGAACCAAAAAAAAGTTATTCAAAAAATATTTATTGGGTAATTGGAGTAGTAATAAAAAGTAAAAAATTAGGATTTGATGCAAAAAAAATTATAAACAAATTAAAAAAATTCAATATAGGAGCTAGGCCCTTTTTTTGGCCAATGCATAAGCAAAATGTATTAAGAAAATATAAATTTTATAAGTCTAAAAATTTTAAAAACTCTGAATATATTTCAAAATATGGTTTTTATCTTCCATCAAGTTTGAATTTAAAAAAAAATGAAATTAAATATATTTGCAATTGTTTAAAAAAGATTATTACCTAATATATTTTATTTTAAGAAATGAAAGTATTTTCATAAATCCAAAAGAAAAGAAAATAGATAAATAAATTACACAAGGAACAAAATATCTAGTGTTACCATGCCATGATACAAATAAATAAAAATATAAAAAAAATATCAAAAATAAACTTATTTCTTTATATTTTTTCTTTTTATATAATTCGTAAAAGCCAAAAAGACATATAGTATATATAATAAATGTGTAAAAAATTCTTACAGGTACCAATTTATCATGAGTATCTGTTTCGTAATATAATTCTCCTGATGCAAAATTATGATCCGAATAGATATGAAAAGGATTTAAAAGTACAGTATGTATAGATTGTTTTAGTATAAATTTAAAAAAATCAAAAAAATTATTTATCAGGTAATCAATTGATCTATTAGCTAAAAAATTATCTAATTTTACTTTGTCAGCTTCATTTACAATTTTCATTCTAAACTCATAAATATCTAGCTTATTTTCATTGTATTCATTTGTAGATATATTTTGACTCTCTGCCCATTTTTTTGCCGCTTCTCCTTCTATAATATAAAAATCTTTCTTGGAAATTTTCATTTTTTTTGTCATTACCTTTGATATTAGATCCATGTGAGCGCCGTGTTTCATATCTGCTGTAATAACATAAAAATTTCCTGATCTTATATAGTTATTAGTTCCTAATAAAATTTGTATGATCAAGAAGCCTACAAATAAAAATATAGTTTTTTTTATTTTTTTTTGTTTTTCAAAAATAAGAAAAAATATTATTATAGGAAAAAAAAGAAAAATAGCATATTGTTTTTGTAAAGAAAGAAGTCCAATTAGGACTCCAATATAAATAAAAGTATTTAATTTCTTATTATCCTTTAGTAACTGAGCCAAAATAAATATTTGTAGAGAAAAGAAAACAGACTCTGACCAGAAGGTACCATGATATTGAAATACGGTTGGTTCTAAGGATAAAAATAAAATTATTAAAAAACTAATTTTTTCATTAAATTTTCTTTTTATAATTAAATATAAAAATAAAATTGATAAATAATAAAATAAACATTGAAAAAATAGATATGGAAAATATATCCCAGTTTTTATTTGGGAGGTTGAGCTATCAAATAAATTTTCATTTATAATCAATAAATATAAAGCAACTAATCTTGGAGGTAAATATTTGGTGTAATTTTCTCTTCCGGTTTTAAAAAAATTTTTTCCTTGAATTATATTTTCTTTAATTTCGTTTCCATGAGCCATATATCTTAAAGGATCTGATTTAATCATTTGGTGATAAGATTTGCCTTCAAACTCATTAATTTTATCATATTTAATTAAATTTGATTTTGAGATTATTAATGAAAGACAAAATGAAATTATAATTAAGAGAAGTGTATATTTATTTAATTTATTTTGATTTATAAATTTAGTTATCATTTTTTGAAGTAAAGAATAAATACGTTTAATAATGTTCTTAAAATTTCTATTTTTGGAATTTTAGACTTTCCATGATGTCTATTTTTAAAATGGATTGGAAATTCAAAACTTTTAATTCCCATTCTATTTAATTTAATAACAGTATTCATAAAAAAACTATAACCTTTAGCTTTAATCTGATTAAAGTGAAAATTATTTAAATTTTTTAAATTAAAACCTCTATATGATGTTGTAAACTCTGTGCCCTCACATTTTAAAAGAATTTTTATTAAACTATTTCCAAAAAAACTTATAAACAATCTTAAAGGACCCATATCATTTTTTCCACCTCTCATATATCGCGATCCAATTACAAATGGGCTTTTATCTAATAGATCAATTATTTTTGGTACCTCTTTTGGGTCATGAGACATATCTGCATCAAGGGTAATAAACTTCTCGTAGTTATTTTTTAATGCATATTCGTAACCTAGTATATGTGCAGTATTTAGACCAAGTTTTTTTTCTCTTTTTATCAAAAAAATATTTTTATTTTTATTTGAAAAGTTTTTTATTAAATCATAAGTTTTATCAGGGCTATTATCATCAACAACTAAAAGATCTATATTTGCGCTAGTTTTAAATAATTCATTTACAAATTCTTCTATATTTTCGGATTCATTATATGTAGCAGTAAAAACTAATGTTTTATTCATTTTAAAAATTATATAACAAAAATTCTAAAAATTATTTTGGTATTTTTTAAAAATTTTTTAAACTATAAACATATAAATTTGAAGCAATTTAATATGAAAAAACAAAAATCTGCATTTATTATAGGAATAACAGGACAAGACGGATGTTATTTAAGTTTATATTTGCTAAAAAAAAATTACAAAATTTTTGGATTTACAAGGTCATTATCAAAAAAGAATTTAAAAAATTTGGAAAAAACTAATATAAAAAAAAAGATAAATTTAATTAAATATTCAGAGAAAAATTACAAAATTATTTTTAAACAACTAAAAAAAACTAATCCGGAAGAAATTTATTATTTTGCCGGACAGTCATCAGTTGGTTTATCCTACAAGCTTCCAATAGAAACATACTCAAGTAATATATCTTTATTGTTTGAGATACTAGATTATTTAAGAAATAACAAATTAAAAACCAAAATTTATAATTCCTCTTCAACAGATTGTTTTGGATATTCAAAAAAATTTTTTAAAGAAGAAACTGACGAATTTAATCCATCAAGCCCATATGGAAGGGCAAAATCATTTTCATTTTGGATTACGAAATTTTATAGAGAAAATTATGGGATAAAAGCAAAAAGTGGAATTTTATCCAATCATGAATCTCAACTTAGAAACAAAAATTTCGTTTTTAAAAAAGTTGCTAATTTTTTAAAGAACAGAAAAAAAAATAATAAATTATATTTAGGAAATGTTTCTGTTTATAGAGACTGGGGATGGGCGCCAGAATTTTCATCGGCAATATATAAAATTAACAACTCTAAGAAGCAGAAAGATTATGTTGTAGGTACTGGAAAAATGTATTTACTTAAAGATATGATTTATAAAATGTTTGAGCAAGAGAATGTTGAAAAAAAATTTTTAAAATTTAATAATAAGATATTTTCAAGACCAAATGAAATTAAAAAAATTTGTTCTAATCCAAAGCTTATTAAGAAGGAATTAAAATGGAGTGCAAAAATAAGTGGAAATAATCTTATAAAAAAATTATTGTCAGAAAAAATAATTTAACTTTTTTTAGATAATTATGAAAACTTTAAATCATGCTGACTTTTTATATAAGCCTAAGTTGGAATATATAAAAAAATTTGCAAAAAAAATAAAAAAACTGAATATTTTAGAATTTGGTGTTATGCATGGAAGATCAACTAAAATGTTTTTAGAATTATGTGATGAATTAGATGGAACTCTAACATCAGTTGATATTCACGATCATAAAGATTTATTCAATCATCCTAAATGGAATTTTATTCAAAGTAGAGATGATAATTTTGATCTATTAAATAAAATTCATAATAAAAATTTTGATATTATTTATATAGATAGCTTGCATGAACCAAATCACATAAAGAAAATACTGTATTTTTATTATAAATTTTTAAAGGTAAATGGAAGAGTTTTTATAGATGATATAAATTGGCTCCCATATGTCAAAAATTCATTTAAAGAAAGCGAATATTCAGAGGTAATTAATAGAAAAACCTTTTCTAAGTTACTTGAAGTTTACTTTTCAAATTTTGAAAATATACAGATAGAGTTTAATTTTAATGGCACAGGAAATGCAAATATTTTAAAACTTAATGATAATAATTTAATCGAACCAAAAAAAATAAAAAATAGACTGTTTGGACTAAGAAATTTATTAAGAGAAATTTTTTATTTTAAGCGTATGCCAAAAATGTGATGACAAATTTTAAAACAAAAAAAAATAAAATAAACTTATATTTAATTATTTATTTATCAATTTTATTTTTTTTCTCAGTTTGTTTTCTTTACATTAAACACGATATAGGCAATGATTCAACAATATCCGAATGGTTTATAAATTATGAAGGTGGATTCACTAAAAGAGGTCTTATAGGTCAAATTTCTATTTATATTGCAAATTTTTTTAACTTAAAATTACGATTAGCAATTCTTATTTTTCAAATTTTTACAGTTTTAATATTTTATATTTTAATATTTTATTATGTTAAAAATCTATATTTAGAGAGGTATTTTTTATTAGCACTATTTAGTCCAATTTTTTTATTATACCCAGTGGCAGAAATAGAAGTGCTAGCTCGTAAAGAATTATTTATCTTTATATTATTTATTTTACACTGCTCAATACCGTTAAATAGAATTTATTTAAATAGACTTTCGAAATTGATTATTTTACCGCTCAGTATGCTTATATGGGAACCAGTAATTTTTTTCATATTATTTTGGATTTGTATAGATTTTCTAAGAAACATTAAATTTAAAAATAATTTTTATTTTTTTATAGAGTTACTATTTTATATACCAACTATAGTACTAGCTTTTATTTTTATTTTTTTTCCCTTAACACCAGAAGAGCATCTAAAAATGTCAAACTTCTTAAAAAATAATTATAATGAAATTTGTTATATGTCCTGTGCTTTATTAAATGATAAATCAACTGTGCTTCAACAGTTTCAAGGAAATATGAGAGCGTATTCATTTGAAGTTTTTTTTAGATATATTTTAATTGTTATAATTGGCTTTGGACCACTTTTTTTTATTTTATACAATTCAAAGTTTAATTACATTAAAAAAAATTATTTTAATATATTGAACTTAGTTTTGATAATGTTAAGTCCAGTTCTGCTCTTATTCGCTATGGGTTATGATTGGGGAAGGTGGGTAAATATAAGCTATGTAATAACCTTTATTTTTTTCATATTTTTAATGAAAAATAAACTTATAAAAATAAATAAAGATAACTTAAAAAAAAATAAACTAAATTTAATTAAAAGAAAACAATTTGTAATTATATTTATTATTTTTTGTTTAACATGGAATCCAAAAACAGTAATTACTGGTGATGTAGCTTCTTTCCCAGCTTATAGAATACCTTATAAACTTTTTAAAATTACTTTTCTAAATTGATTATGAAAAAAAAAATATATTTTTTTAATCCATATCCAGGTATTGGTGGAGCAGATACATTGATTCATAGATTTATAAATTCAATAAGTTTAAAAAAATATGATGTTGAGTATTTAACTTTAAAAAAAAAAAATGTTTTTTTTTCAAATAAAATTAAATGTACACAAATTAATTCAAAATCTACATTACTAAGTTTTTTTAAAATTTTGAAAATCATTAAAAATGACAAAAATAAAAACAAAATTTTTTTCTCAATGCAATATTTCTGCAATGTATGGTCAATAATATTTATTAAATTATTTTGTAATATTAAAACTTTTACATACGAAATAAACCACCTAAATGAGTTAAAAAATTATCAAAATATTGTTGAAAAATTTAAAAAAAATGTGATTTTATTTCTCGTTAAAAGACTTTACAAATATTCAGATATAGTGGCGACTAATAGCGTTGAATGTAGTAAAGATCTTTCAAGTTTTATTAATAGAAAAGTTAGAACAATTTATAATCCCTGTTTTGAAAAATTAAATTTAAAAAAAAATAAATATAAAAAAGAAACAAAAATCAGAATTCTAAATATTGCAAGATTATCATATCAAAAAGATCAATTAACTATACTTAAAGCCATTAATTCATCCAAAATAAAAAATTATATAAAGCTTACACTAGTTGGTTTTGGTCCTTTAAAAAAAAAATTATCAAATTTTGCTAAAATAAATAAAATTAATGTCAAAATAATTACGAATAAAAAAAAATTAAATACATATTATAAAAATAATGATTTATTTTTATATCCTTCTTTATATGAAGGTTTACCAACAACAGTAGTAGAAGCGGCAAGTTTTTGTTTACCAATAGTAACATCAAATTTTAAGTCCGGTTCTAAAGAAATTCTATGTTCAGGTCGCGGAGGTTACACTTTTAATATAAAGGATTATAAAAGATTATCTAATATTATTTATGAATTTTATCTTAACCCTAAGTCTTTTTACAAAAAAGAAAAATTTTGTAGAAAAAATCTTTATAGGTTTTCAAAATATATTAATTTAAAAAAATTCAATTCAGTCTTAAATAGAATTTAAATTACAATTTTTTTTAATTCTTTATAATGTTCAAAAATAGAAAAATTTTTACTATATTTAAATGCATTTTTTATTTTTTCAAATTTATTAGAATTTTCGTTATCTAAAATTTTTTTTACAAAATCATTTTCATTATTTTTTTCAAAAAAGAAACCAGTTTCTCCAAAATTGTTCATTTCCATAGGACCATTTTTAACTAAAGAAGAAATAACAGTCTTTCTTAAAAATGCGCTTTCAATTAATGTAAAACCAGGATCTTCAAATCTAGCTGTTGATATTAACCCTGAGCTATAATTTAAAATATTATAAATATTATTTTTAAAACCTATTAAAAAAATATTATTTTGCATTTTATATTCATAAATTTTTTTTTTTAATAAATTAAATTTTTCACCTTCGCCGATAATATATAATTTTTTAACTTTAAACTTTTCAATGTTTTTTGAAAAAACGTCTATAAGAAATTCAAAATTTTTTTGGTCAGTTAATCTTCCAATAGAAACATAAAATTCATTATCAGTAAAATTTTCATCAACTTTTTCTTTTTTCTTTTTATTAATTTCTCTAACAGAAACAATAGGATCTCTCAAAATTTTAATTTTATTTTTATCGAAAATGTTATTTTTAACTAAATTTTCCATCGTTAATTTTGTTGGCGTTGTTACAAGATAAATATTTTTAGAAAAATATTTCCATATAATTTTTCTAAAAAATGTCATTTCTGGCAAACCTGAAATTCTTAATATTATTTTTGTTTTTTTTGATAATAAAGGACTTAGTATTATTGGAAGAAGTGTTAGTAGTTGAATAATTAAGTAATTAGGTTTATTTTTTTTTATTAAAAATAAAAGAGGAAAAAAATTTAATATAAAAATAAGTATAAAAGAAAATCTACTGGAAATTAACCCTTCCTTTGGAAGATATTTATGGTAGCTAAATTTTATCAAATTTATAATTTTAATTCCAAAGATGTTATTTTTTAAAAAAGACCATTCTCCCGAGCTATTTAAAATTGATACGTCTATTTTTTTTTTACTGTATTTAATTAAGGAGATAGCAGATCTTTTTACTGCATTAATAGTTGCAACATTTGTTAAATATGGACACCAGTAATAAATTTGCATAGTAATTAATTTTAATTATTATATTAATTTAAAGCTAACAAAACTTAACATACTAAAATGAAGAATCCTAAAATTTCAATCA
>MDSW01223816.1_pt1 | contig 12861 bp, 10 predicted proteins | sample 811171 | NCBI WGS metagenome assembly MDSW01 (sample SAMN05326641, study PRJNA326480) | marine metagenome | isolation source: seawater | place: Atlantic Ocean: North West | collected 2012 | reverse complement strand
CGCTACTAATTTCTGGACCATCCAAAGAGACTGAAAACGAAACTTGCTTTACATCTTCATACTGATGAGAGTCTCTGAATGAATGCCAACCCACAACTGTGAAACTACGCCATTCTGGAGGTACATCACTCGTTGGGTCGTCATCGCGCCTATCTTCTTTCATGCCCCAAGCGCCATGAGCAATATCGTAAGCTTGAGTGTATCTATCATACTGAGAATTTGTCATCAAATAGACATCTGCGGAAGGGTCATACGAACTATTTGTTGTCTCGATAGTAACACAAATGGTCGTGCGTCTTTCGTGGTCTAGATTAACACGAAGAGTCCCAACTGCATCATTGCCAATTAACATGGTTGTTTGGAAATCTTCTCTTAACAATCTCAGGTCATTATTCGGCTCCCAAGTCATCCAAGTTTCCTCTGGGCCATCGTAATCTTCATTGATTTGAGTCTGGCCTTCTTCTTCACCCCGTCTGCCTTCATCGAAAATGAAGTCATAATTGTAAACATTAGGAACCTTAGCTAGCCGTTCAACGGTTTTGTTCCAACTAGGGGTTACGAAATCTCCGTTGTCACAATTTGACTCCGCAGATACAGTTTGAACAGGAGTAATATTCGAAGGTGCAATTAATGGCAGCAAAAAAACTGTCAAGACTACAAGATTCATCCTAAGACCCATTTGACACCCCCCTATGGGGGGTGATACGCCCCTAGGGGGTTAATCGGTTTTCCCTTCAACGCCTTCTTCGAAGAGGCCTTACATAGCCCGAAGCACCGCTTCTGCGTTCGTCTTTCGAAAGAATACCAGGAGCAGGGGGTGGCGTATGCTGGTCCATACCAAGGACTCCACCGTATGACTGGACTTCATCGACATCATAGGTCGCTGCAGCTTGTTCTGCTTCTTCCTCGATTTCAGTCGGACTTCGCATTACAGCCCAGCCTAGAATTAGCACTGCTACAATAAGAGCTAGAACCAAGAAGGATTCACCGCTAGCATCTACTAACCATTCTTGCCAATCTTGAAGTGAGAAATCAGATAAGCTTGGTTCTGCTACCTTTTCAGCCAAAACTGTGACTTCGGTATCTTTGTAGACACAAACTCCCATTCCATCACAAACTGAAATTCTGACTGACTTGATGCCAACATCTTCCCAACTTGCAGCGACTCTGATTCGGTCTGCACCTGAAGGAGTAATCCAATCGTCCTTCGCATCACCGTTTCCATCTGAGTCAAATTCAAGATCGCTTTCCCAAAGCACGACTATGTTCGAAGAAATTCTCTCATCCCTGTCAGTATGTAATCCATCATTTACATCCAAATCTCGCCAAACAACATACTCGTTTTGATCTTCAGAATCAGAGACATTAGCGTCTAAAATAACAGATTCGCCGACATAAATTGTGTCAGTAATGTCAAACTCGCCAATAGTAGGTGGCTCATTTACGACGATGTGGAATGTAGCTCTAGTTACGTCTCCGGTCAGATAAGAATCTCTGACTGTAAGCGATACCTTGTATGTACCCGGTCGGTCAAAGGAGTGCCAAGGCATAGGTTCATGCGAGATAGGAGTTGCATCTCCGAAATCCCACGAATATTCAACAATTCCATTCCAATCAGAGTGATTTGATTCTAGTGGAACAAATCTTCCCTCGTAAGTTCTATCACCATCTCTAGTACCTAATGAATCGAAGTAAAGCATTTGTCCAGGAGTGGTAACCACATTTCCATCATCATCGAAAGTGTGTGAATAATCGAAAGATGCTCCCTCAGCAATTGGCGTAGAAGTGGTGACTAAGTCGCCATTGTACCATATATCGAAGATCTTCACAGAAACAATCGGTTTCGGATTTTGAATCCTAATCGACAGTGTTCTTTCTTCGCTCTGCATTCCGTTCTCATCGATTACAACAAGCGAAACTGAATGCTCACCCGGGGTCGAAAAGTTGTGAATGACTAGAGAATCATTCGACGTAGTTCCATCTGAGAATTTCCAAAAGAATTCCAGATCGCTAGAATCTCCAATCAACCCATCAGGGTCATAACTGGTTCTTCCGTTGAATGTGTAAGGAACATCTACTTGTCCATCTTGGACTCTGAAATCAATAACTGGGCTACCAGCTGAACTGGAATCTCTGACTTCGAATTGAGCAACAGGCAATTGATTCAATACTTGGACCATCACTTGTGCAATGGATTGGGCGCCATCGTTATCGGTTACTGTCAGATTTACGTACTTGACTCCAGGAGTGGACCAAGCAACCATAGGATTTTGTTCAGTTGAAAGGAAGTCTACGAACAGATTGGTTCGATCTACAACACCGCCATCAAGATTTACTCCTTCAGTGAAATCCCAATTCCAGCCCACTAACTCTCCATCGACATCTTCGAACACATCCGGCAACATAGTTGCAGTGAATGTTTCTGTAATTATCGTGTCAGAGAATATCTGACCAGGTGCTCTGTTGTTCACGATAATCTCGATTACTGTTGATGCCACATTTACTCCATCGCTAACTGTTAGAGTAAGATTGTAGACAGTAACAGCAGTTAGACCATCTTGCCAAAGGTGGTAAGCTCGTGATACGCCTTTACCGGATTCTATGTCGCCGTCACCCCAGTCCCATGTGAACTCCAAATGGCTGACTGGGACGTTATCAGTCGTTCTTTCAGCACTAAACTGTATGATTTGTCCAGTTAATATGGAGAGATTGTCCGTGATAACCTGACCATTCACAGAAATGATTGGATTCGGTTGAGAATCATCTGTTACATTGATTGAAGTTACATCTGAATCAGACCAAGTTCCTCCTTGGTCTAGAATCTTCAGTGAAACATTGTATTGGCCAACGTCAAGGTATGGCCTAACTGGACTCTTCAGAGAAGAGGTGTTTCCATCACCAAATGTCCAAGCATAAGCCACTGGGTCATCCAAATAAGGTAAAGTATTGTTCGCTAAAGAAAGTCCCCAAGCATCGAATCCATTTCCGACAAACAGCACATTGTCCCAAGTTTGGACATCTGAAGGCTCAACACTCGAATTTGCAACAGGCTTCATGTTATCAAGGAACTGAGCACCTGTTTGAGCAGTGTCGATTACATCACCTAACATATCTTTCATTGTTAGATGGAACGTGTGAACTTCACTGGTTTTTGCTGTGTACCAGAACTTGGTAGGCACATTTACTCCGCCTCCTGCTTGGACTCTAGTTTCAAGAGTGTCCAAAACAACTCCAGATGCATTCTTGACTTCAACAAGAACGTCCAAATCCTCGAAGAATGCGTTAGAAAGTACGTTGAATTCGATCTCTGCTGTATCGATATTGGAGTCGCCGTCTCTATCTGCCAGTACTGTTGAGTTTAGACTCAATGTTGCTGGCGAAGTGATTCTAGCAGCCTCGACATCAATAACCGCTTGAGGATATGAACTTCCACAAGAGGTGTAGTCGCAATCACCTTGATTTGAAGCGTACCAAGTTATTGCCCAAATTTCATCTGTGATGTTGCCGAAACCAGGCACTAATGCTGTTCCAACCGCTCCGTTGAAGTTAATGTCAGAACGAGTGTATATTCCATCCGCAGAAGCCCTGCTCATGATGACACCATCCATTCCGGGCACATCTCCTGTGAACCTCATAGTAAGCGGCGCAGGCGCTGCAGAGCCTGGTGTGAATTTGAATACTTGAACTCCCCAGCCTTCGACAGAATTTCCAGTTGAAGACCAAGGCCCTAACCAGTCGCTATTCGAATCAGCGGGTTGTATTCTACAGAATTCGCTAGAGCCACAGGCTGGCGTCAAGTATAAGTTCGACATACCATATATTCCTTGGTCGCTATCCAGCGTAGCTGCGATTGTGAAGTTAGTGTATATGTCAATGAAATCTCTACCGATAACTCCCGGAGTTGCACCTATCGGATTTCTAGCCAAATCCTCAATTCCTGCCGCTCCTGTTGATGAATCTTGAGCTAATTTACGGATTGCAGGGCCTCCACCCAAGTGGTCTGCCAAGTAGAGTAGGAAAATGAATCCTCCACCATAATCTGCTGTTCTCTGGTTCCACCATCGCACAGAATAGTGGCTAGCAGTAGTCCATGCGTTAACGTGACCGTACAGTGTGGAAGAGCCGCCGAAACAAAGGAATGCGGCCATATCTGCTGCACCTTCATCAATCCACAGATTCTCGTATGGATCTAGTGCATTGTGCATTAAGTGTTGTAACTCGTGCGCCAAGATTACCTTCGACCAAGTTAGTGGAGCATCATCAATATCGATAAAAATCGCCTCGCGTGAAGCCGACATTCCTGGAGAGAAATATCCTCCAATGTTGTATGCACCATCAATGGCGTAGATGATTACTTCAATCTGGCAATTGTTGTCAACATCAGGAGCAGCGATTCCTCTGCCATCGAAGTAATCTTTTCCGAAGTATGTCATCAAAGTAGGATATACAGTGCTATCCCAAGTACTAGCCCAGTTGTTCAAAACTGTAGAAGAGAGAGTTCTTCCGCTTTGGACCATGAATGCTGCAGTTGAAGTGGTTTTCTCTACTGTAACATCAATCGAGCCACCCGATGTTGGCACGGTTGCAGTATCTCCTTCGTTGTATGGAGTACAAGCACGACCACTGGTCATCGATTGTGGAGATGTAGCAATATCGACTCCTGGCATTCCATGGTCAATCCACGTATTCTTCATCATGCGAGTCGCACTGTAAAGCGCCTCATCGCTATCAGGCAACATGTAAGGATGAGAATCCGCAGGAACGAAGTCGTCCAAATCAGCAAACACTGGAGTGAATGTGAACGTCTGGCTTTCCTCAGTTTCAACGGACCCAGCAGAGGCCAAAGGAGACATGATTGAGACCAAGAAAATTAGCAATAAGGTGCATGCGCGAGTAGTGCATCGTTCAGACATTTGCGTAACCTCCACAGAATGCAGTACTGCATTCCAAAACAGCGAGTTCAAATGAGGTATTTAATACTCAGCAACTATGGCATCATCAATGCGCAAGGGAATTGTTGTGGTTTTGACGATTCTGTTTCTTATGCATTCTACGATTTCAGTAGTGGGCCAAGACACAGAAAACCCACCTGCTAATTGCTCATTAAATTTCGATGGAGATTTAGCAAATCAGTCTGTTCAATTCCAGACTGATTTAGGACCTAGAATCCCCGGCTCTGCTGCCAGCTCTGCCCTTCGAGATTCGATAAAGAGTAATCTTACAGGTTGGCATATTACAGAGACTACACACCATTCAAACGGCATGATTCTGACAAATCTATTCGCTACATGGAACAAAGGCGCTGGCTCGAATGTCATTCTAGCAGCACACTATGATACTCGCCACAAGGGTGACCAAGATTGGAATGAAAGTCGAAGAGGAGAACCGATTGATGGCGCAAACGATGGCGCTAGTGGCGTTGCAGTTTTGCTCGAAATAGCCCGTCTAATCCCTACTCTGAATCTTTCACATGAAGTGACTCTTTTCTTTACAGATGGTGAAGATCAAGGAGATAATCACTCGACTTATGTCTTAGGAGCAAAGGCATGGGCCGAAAACTTGACAGAATCTGAGGCAGACAGCATTGAATCGTTCATTTTGGTAGACATGGTTGGAGACGCATATTTGACACTGCGAAAAACAAATCCTGGAACTGAGGAACTGTGGAATCGAACTGAAGACATGATTAGATACATCGATGATGTTTGTGGAATAAATGATTCATCGTACTTCGATTTCGATAAAATCGATGGAATATATGATGACCACGTACCTGCGTATGAATTAGGAATACCTGCCATAGATATCATCGACACAAGATATGGTGAAAATGCCACTTTCTTGGGAGGTCATTGGCATACTCACAACGATACAGCCGACAAAGTTAGTGCTGAGTCCCTGCAAAAGGTAGGTTTGATTCTTGAACTAGGGCTCATTACAGGAGCATGGCTAGATGTTCGTGAATCGAATATTGATACCGAAGAATCTCTTGACCCATGTTTGGAAGATTCTAGTGAAGACAATCCTGAATGTGCGGTAGACACAACAGAAGATACCAGTTCACAAGAAGCAGACGACATGACTGTTGGAGTTTTGCTAGCACTGTGCATCATACTAGTTTGGGTCAATTTGGCTTGGCTAGTTTTCGCGGATAATAGAGGGGAGGGGTGAAATCCGCGCACGGCCTCGGGTTGAATATCCGGAGGTGCTAATATCAGCGACGATAAACAAAATCGGCTTGCAGCATTGCGCCAAAGGGTTCGCTCCAAATTAATTGATTCTAGAATTGCATCTCGCAAGAGAGAACAACAAGCAGAACAAGAAATTGTGGTAAAAGCGCCTAAGGTCGAAGAAGTAGGATTTCTAGAATTGAACGACCAAGAATTAACTGAAGGCGAAAAGCGTAGAAGACTTGCTTCGGCACTGGTAATGATTGGAGCTTTGATGGGAGTTCTATCTGGCACACTCATTCTGCAAGGAAATCCTTCGGGATTGCTTAATTCATCCATTTTCAAATCAACAGATTCTCTTGATATCCACGGTTTTGTTTTAGATGAAGGTGGAGATCCTGTTGCCAATGTAACAATTGAATTGGTCGACCTAGAATCAGGCACTGTACAAGACACTATGTCGGACGAAAATGGCCGATATGTGATGAGCTCTGTCTTGGCTAAGGAATACGAACTACATCTAGCGAAAGATGGATACGAAACGGTAATTTTGTCATTTGTCCCCGAACCGATTGGCATATCGCCAATAACAATGGTTGAAGGTGAAGGAAAGAGATACATAGACGACTACACAAAGACTCAAGGTTGGTCATTGGAAAATGCAGTAGCGCTTGCAACTTTCGAAGGATTATTCACCCTAGGTTGTGCATTAGTGGGAGTTCATGCTTCATTTGAAATCAAGAGAAAGAAGCGATATCGAAGGACGCAGGCCCTATGTTGGGTCGGTCTTTTCAGTAGAGGAATGATTATTTTTGGTCCAACACTGATTTTGACTGGTATGATTTTGATCATGCTAAACAAAGATGAATTCGAAGACCAACGGGTTTCGGAGGGATTGTGAAATGTACCTCATCACCGTCGAAGGTGGCGACGGTTCAGGCAAAGGTGAAGCGGTAAGGATTCTAGCTTCATTAGCAAACAGATTAGCATTTCCAAACGTCCATGTAACTCACGAGCCAAGAAGACACAGTGAATTAGGAAAATTGGCACTTAGTGCAGTTAGTAAGGGAGAACATACACCATTAGAAGAAGCAGGTCTATTCGCAGCTGACAGAGTAGACCATTCTCACACCTGGATACGTCCACGATTGCTCAAAGGTGACCTCGTGATTTCAGACAGGAATATCCATTCCAGCCTTGTCTACCAAGGAGTCGTAGGTGATTTAGGACTTGAGCAGGTGGCAAAAATGAATGCTGCTGCAATGATTCCAGATTTAGTAATCTGGATCGATTGTGACCCCAGCAAGGCTATGAAAAGGATTAATTCAGGCACACTGAGAATGGCTGGAGAAAAGCACGAATATTTCGAGACTACAGAAATACAAACCAAGATTCGTGCTGGATTTAGTGGCATATTGTCAGGAGAAATTGAGACTCCATATCCGTTCAGCAAGTGCCTAATCATGGGTCCAGTGTTGAATGAAAGTGGCCTTGATGACTTAGAAAAACAACTCTCTCAAGTACTTAGCACATTCTTCAATCGCAGGCCTGACCCACTAAATGTAAGTAGAGACGAAGTAGACAGGCACCTTCTCAAAACCCTGACTACAGGAGTGCAAACCCAACAAAGATTACCAGGGGCTCCAGTTCAACACTTTTCATTACTAGAAGACTGGCTAGATGGTAAATCTCCATCACAGTGGATGCGAATTGCTGAACAGGAATGGGATGAAGAACGCGCTAAAGAAGCGGACGTTCCAGCTAGACCAATCGCTCATTCTTCTTGGGCAATCTTAGGCACATTGTCACTGACCGATACAACTGATGTCCCGACTCTTCACAAACAACTGGGGCCTGTTCGTTCAGTGACCAAAAGGCATACTCAAAGACTTGTTAAGTGGCTCGAACAAGAGAGATGGATTCACAGACAACAAAGCCATGTTCCTTTTGCAGAGGCTCAAATGTTCAAGTTGAGGAATAGTAGGCTAGGATATGGCCGTTTGTGTTTGGCAATGTGGCCATTAAGGTCTGCTTTATCGAGTTGGCGAAGGGCAAATCCTGACGAAGAATGGGAAAATTGCTTGAGAGATATTATTATTGAGACTGATGATAAAAAGGTACCACTGCAGATACGCAAAGCCGTTCAAAACGTAATCCAAAGGCTGCACTTAATCTCTAGCGGTCATGCTGAATGCCCTGTACCTCAAAACGAACAAGAGTTGTTAGTATGGTGGTCCACCGAGCCGCCAGAATAGTTACTCTTCCTCTGCCTTCATGCTGAACCTACTTCCAGATGGAAGAACAACTCTCGAAGGGTCGAGTTCGAAATATGCAGGCCTAGCACAAAATGACGCAGATAAAAATGCTCCAATCAGAATACCAAAAGGCGCACCTGTCAACAATCTCATCATTGCATTTGACTCGTATGATGTCAACATCTGAGTAAAACCATCAATCGCCATAGGAACTGCTGCAATAGCTGCAATTGCAAGCATTGCTAGCAACCTGCGGTCTTTTGTGTAGACCGACAGGAGTTTGTTGTCAGGAAGCATAGATAGGAATGTATCTTTAATCGTCCAACGGTTATATCCTCTACGTGAAAACAAGAAACCTCCAACGGCCAAACCAAAGAAAATCCCAACATCCCTGACACAAACTGGCATTTGATTATCATTAATCTTCCAAGACCTTTCAGCCTTAGTATGACAATTTAAGTCTCCGAAAGCATAGATGAAGGCCGCATAGGGGTCTAAATCACTCCACACAAAGATTCCATGTTCACTTTGATTGTGACCAACTTGTCCACTAGAATCGGTTTGTACGTTACCCCATGCTGATTCGGATTGATAGTCAAAGGCGTTTGCTCGACCTGATAGTTCAGGAACTGTACCCTCTGGCAAGTAGAATGGAACCAAGAAAAATGATACAAGAAAGAAGGTGGATACGCCTCCTACCCAATAACCGACCTTCTTTTCACGAGAACGATCCTCCAAACCATTCTTGTGCATACCTTGTGGCAGTAGCAAGAGACGCATATGTTTTCGCCTGAATTGCTCTGGCCATACCATGGAGGAGAAGGTCGGATTTCGAAAGGGCCTCTCCGCTGCGATTGTTCTAGGGCTTTATTCGGGCTTTATGCTGGCAGTTGCCATAGCAATGGTACTAGGCAATGATGGATTGATGACTGCAGCGTTCCTATGGGGCTTAACCATAGTTGTCTGTGCTTTGATTCTCACTCCTTTCCTGGCTCTTGGCAGGAAAAGAGGATTGCCTGAAACCGATGCTACGGTGAAAATGCTACGCGAAGGACTTAGCGAATTCAATGAAGGAGTCGGAGGGTGGAGAGCACTTTCACACGTTAGAGGAGAAGGAATGGGTGCTTCTGTGTCCCTATCCCATGCTTCAAATCCGCTTACAATAATCGAAAAAGCGTTGCAACTAACTACGGATTGCAAATTAATTTTCAGATTTCCAAAGAGTGACCCATCTCTTCGGGATAGGACACTCCCCATTTTGGAAGAAAAGGTGGGCACCTCTAGAATTCAAAGAAGAACGAAATCATTGACTGTCATCCCTGAAGTGATTATTGACCGTTCAGTAATTATTACTCGAATGATGATGCTATGCCCTCCACTAATGGTAGCAGGTTCAATTGCATTCTACTCGGTTTCACCCGACCAACCTTTCCTCACCATCCTTGGAGCTTTAGCAGGAGCAATTCTTGGCATGATGATTGTCACAAACAAAGGCAGGTAAGGCCTTTGAGACTACCCCATATCAGATTTATATAAAATTACTAAATAGTCTGGAATATGCGAGAAATCTCTCTGTTTTGGAGGAGGAATCGCTTAGAGGAGACCGATATTTCCCCTCTTTTGGAAATTGTTAGTTCAATAGAATTTCTTGCTTACATAAAGCGAACACCAAGAGATATTCGGATATTAGTAAAAATCAATTTCAAATCTGGTAAAAATCCAGAAGATTTGAACTCGCTATATTTTCTTGAAGTTATGGACATCCACCATACTCCCGAGAGCAGTGATGAAAGCTATGTCATTAATCTGAAACTCTCTCACCCTTTATCGAATTTTAATGCTAGAACAGGAGGCACAACTGCAGTTCCTGGCTGCAAATTGGATGGTGAAGGCATGACCTACACAATCCAAGGAGGAAACATGCGACTAAGACTGGTTGCAGCTATGGCAAGACTGATGGCAAAACCAGACCGTATTTCTGCGCGTAGCCTAGACTTGTCATCTTCGCTTGAAACCGGTCCGCTGAACACTAAGCAATTGAAACTAGCAAAATTTGCCTATGACAAAGGCTGGTATGACATCAATAAGCGAATCAGAATCTCAGAGATGGCTGAAGAATTGAAGATTGCCAGAGCAACTTTAGCCGAACACTTATCCAGAATTGAAAGCATCATCATGGATGACCTACTTGGCTCGTTTACGAATTTTAGAATTAGTCCTGATGAGTTCGAACTGTTCAAGGATATGGCTGTTGAAGATTCGAAAAATCTAGGTTTTGGCGAAGATGAACAATTCAAAAAATTGCTTCAAAACATGCATGAAAACATGGAATCTGAAGGAGTTCCAGAAGATGACGATTATGAAAATGAATAATTGTCAACTTTACATTAGTCGGGATATCAGTGGTCAACATGAGCAACTTAGACAAACTGCTGAGTAACCTCAAGGGTTCAGGAATTACTGTTCCTGCAGAGGTTGAAAAAGCAATGTACAAAGTCGACATTGAAGACTTTACAGACCACGATTCGTCCGGTTTTTATCACGATAGACCTGTGGTTTTTTTGGAGACTCCTGAAGGAGGAGTTAAGACAATTTCAGCTCCACATATGATAGTTACATTACTACATAATCTCGAATTAGAAAAGGGCCAACATATCGTAATTTATGGAGCAAAGGGTGGCTATATCAGCGCATTGATTGCGCACATCATTGGCGAAGATGGAAGAGTTACTGTTCTAGATCCGTCAATTGATGTGATTGAGCACATATCCAACAATTTGCGGGGATATCCAACCGTGAACTGTCAGAATATTTCTGACTTAGAAAAATTGGCACTACCGAAACTGAATCGAGTCTTGGTAACTGGACAAATTGAAAAATTGCCTGAATGGTTGAATGAAGGCTTGGAGGAAGGTGGCTTTGCTATTGCCCCGCTTGGTGATAAAAACTCACAGCGCCTGCTGAAAATTGAGAAACAGGGTGAGGAGTTATTCGAAACTGACCTGGGAAGCGTTGTTTTCGGTCCTGTAGATATCGCTGATTCAGTTATTGAAACCCCGTCTCCTTCAGAGATGGCAGAATTGATTGAACAGGTTATTGAATTAATGAAAGATGCTCAAATTATCGAAGAAGAAGATAAGACGAAACTGTATGATTTGGTAGCTGAATTACGCCAACTTCCAGACGACCTACCTCCTCCAGAAGAGGTAGATGACCCCGATGACCATCCATTGCTCAAATTGATGGTCGAAAAAGGCGAATGGTTTGTTCGACTGTGGCCAATTATACAATCCATTGTCCAAACAAGAATTGCTTCATACGATTCGCCTAGTGACTTCGAGGAAGGGAGCAGTCACTCAGATTTTATTCCTTGAGGTGAGAAATTGACAAACATAGATGGAGAAATTTCTCGATTATCCAATAAGGATGTGAAAATTCGCAGAAGAGCTGTAAGATTGCTGTTCGAGCAGAACAACCCCCGTGCCCTCACAGGTTTCGTCAAGTTACTCGAAGATTCGGATTTCTGGTTCCGAAATAAATCGCTTGATGCTCATCGTAAATGGGCCAACTCAGCACAGGACTTGACCCCATTACTTGACAATCACAAAAGATTAGCTGCAGAGTTATTACAACGAATTGATGCTCCAGAAATCGCTATGCAATTGCTCGAGGAAGATGATCACATCACAAGGAGTTTCGCAGCACAGAGTCTGTCTGAGCACGAAGATTTACATCATCAATTCGCAGAAGATGAGCATCACTCTGTGAGAATTGTTGCTGCTGAATATTCATTAGATGAAGATTTGATTTCATCACTTATCGAGGATAGACACTCCTCGGTCCGAAGAATGGCCATCTCCAGTGCTGCTAAGAATAAATTGAAACTTAGTTCGCAGACACTAGAATCTGGTCTATCATCCAGCGACCCTGCTCTACGTTCTTTGGTTGCCTCACTAGCAGTAACTGCAGGAGGCGATGTCTTAGAGAAAGCATGCAAAGACAGTAATCCCAAAGTTCGCAAATCTATTGCTGAAGCATTACGGCTGGAAGTAACTGAAGTCGATGAAAGAATAGATTTGATTGCCAGTATAAACCCTGAGATTATTTTACGCTGGTTACGATCAAGGCATGACTCAAAATCATCATCACTTCGTTGGAGTATGATTGAGAATACTTCTCTCAATTCAAGAATACGCTCAAAGTTAATTGAGCAGATGGATGGTAGAAATGATGTTGACAGGCAAAGACTAGCAATCATTTCTGAGGATGATTCGATTCTCGTCAAGATTGCTGCAGACAATCTATCTGCATCTTTGGACGAACTGGAGGGATAAAATGGATTCAGGAATCTCATTTCATGTGGATGCAACCAATGGCTCGAGTAGAAGGCTAAGTGTCAAAATCGAGATTGATGGACCCTTCACAGAGAATATTTT
>MDSW01145508.1_pt1 | contig 12862 bp, 12 predicted proteins | sample 811171 | NCBI WGS metagenome assembly MDSW01 (sample SAMN05326641, study PRJNA326480) | marine metagenome | isolation source: seawater | place: Atlantic Ocean: North West | collected 2012 | reverse complement strand
TGGCGGGCGACGGCGAGGCGGCGCGCTTGGCGGGCGACGGCGAGGCGGCGCGCTTGGCGGGCGACGGCGAGGCGGCGCGCTTGGCGGGCGACGGCGACACGACGATTCGGCGCTTGCGTCGCGGAGTGCGCCTTGCGCCGGGCGGCGAACGCACCGGCGACGGCGAGTCTTTGATTCGGACGACTTTGCGCTGCGGAGGCGTGCAGTTCGCCGTGGGCGTCAGCACGACCCGCGGGCGGGGACGTGCCGGACGCCGTGGCGACGAGAATTTATCCATTTCTGTTTTTTTTCTTTTCGTTGGGACGCGTTTTCTTTTTTTTAAATAAAATCAGACGAAAAAAAAAAATAACCCCTTGGAGAACCAAGGCGAACGAAATGGTGGCGAACGTCGCCATCGTCGGCGCGGGCATCGCAGGGCTGACGTGCGCAGAAGCACTCCAGCGCGCCGGCGTCGACGTCGTGGTACTGGAGGCTCGTCGTAGTGTGGGAGGACGCATTCGGAGCGTAAGTACCGGGGAGGGCGTGGACTACGAAGCCGGGCCCTGGCGGATTCCGGAGGAGCACACGGAGATGCTCAAGCTTTGCCGGAAGCTAGGAATCGCGTTGCAGCCGTTGAGAACGCCCACCTTGTCGACCGCCGAGGAGGACGGGTACGCGGGTCTGAGCATCTGGGAATCGACAGCGTACACCACGCGGTCCGTTGCGTCGGCCGACAGTGCCGATCTGGCGACGGGGTACGCCGGTCAGACCGCCGCGGCCGCGGGGTCGTCCCCCTACACGGCGGGCGCGAGCAAAGTGTACTACGTGGCGCCGGGTGGGTTTCAGGAGATAGCAGACCGGCTGGCCGAGGGACTTCACGGCGACGCGGTGCGACTCGACCATCGCGTCGTCGATGTACAAAGGACCGAAGACGGCCGGTACCGGCTCGACGTGTCGGTGCGTGGCGAGTGGATCGAGCGCAAGGTCTTTCACACGAGCGCGTTGTTTGTTTGCATCCCCCCTTCACAGTGCCGAGATTGGAAGATCATGAAGGAGCACGCGCAGCCGGTGCTCGACGCCGTCGAACCCGGGTGCTTGAACCACGTCTATGCGCGCCAGCTTCCCGGCACGGCGAGCCCCGCGCCGTTTCACCGCCGTGCGCCCAAAAGCCTGCTCCAGCAGACCATCTCCGATCAATACGGCCGTGGGTGGTTTCAGGCCTCCTATTCGGCGGGCCGAATCGCCAGGTTTTGGTACGACCTGTTCTTGGTGAACGCGAGCGCGATGCGAACGCTGCTGGCGTCTCTCGTGCGCGCTGAGACGCCTGTTCGAGGCCGCATGGATCCCGACAGCGCGACTGTGCACTTCTGGCACGAGGCGTACCACCATTGGGTGGCCGCGCCCGGCTTCAATCTGCGGCACGCCGTCGACGCCGCCACCCGACCGCACCCCGTGAAGCTTCCCAACGTGTTTCTGTGCGGCGAGGCGTTCTCCGCGCACCAGGCGTGGATGGAGGGCGCGCGGCGCACGGCCCTGCGTGCCGTGAGGGCGTACCTGCACCCGGTCTCAGTCCAGAGGCGCCGCCGAGCAGCGGACGAAATCTGCGTGGACGGTCGTCTGGTGGACGTCAGCGAGTTTCAGCACGTGCACCCCGGCTCGTTGGGCGCGATCCGCTCCCATATCGAAGACGAGGACGTTGCGGAACTGCTCCGTCACATTGGCCACTCCAAGACGGCGAACGCAATCATCTTCAATCTGCAGTCCGGTTGGGGGAGCTGATGCAGAGAGGAACGGAGTGCGCCTCTAAAAAAAAAAACGATCATTTTTTGTTGTTGCACATAAGAGTGTTTCCTTGTCGTGTTACGGTTAAGGTTTAAAATATGTTTTGCGAACAGCATGATTATCGCAGAACACATTGTTTCCCCTGTGGTTTGCACCGTCACCGCTATAGCCCTCGCCATAGGTGCCTGAATTCCAGTCAGATCGGCCGGGCTCGCAGCGTCCGGACATCCAGGATTGACGGTTCAGGATTGACTGTGGTTGGTCGCACTGGTTCTTCCGCAATTCATAGTTGCTTTCATTAAAGAAGACACCTTTGCAATCATTGTCGTCATCGCAAGCAGTCATTGCATGAGATAGTGTGTCGTATCGTGCTGACGAATACGCCCATCCTAAGCAATTGCCTTTTTCCTTCTGCCAGCATTCGTTGCTATCCGCCTTGCGCACGAACCCTGCCTCACATTCTCCGTAAGCCACACAATTGCCGTTGTCCATTTTAAACAAACTGGAAGCGTCTTTGGTGTAAACCTCCGGATCACACACGCATTTTTGTTCATCCTCATCATATATGGTGTCAGTTCCGCACCCCGGCAACGTAGGTGTGGTGCTCGCGGTGTTCACCGCTTGCTCGTTCGTCGTGTTTTCAACAGCAACACAATTGCCAGACTCATCATATGTTTTAGTAATTCCCTGCTCTGTCTGGCCGCACGTATCCCCTTGCATTTTACACGTCAAATCTTCGTTCCGCTCAAACGCGTAGCATTTGGGTACGCAAATACTTTCTCCGTAAAAGTCAACGAGCTCATTGTCAGCATCACAAGTGGGAACGGCGGGCGCGGGATCGGGCGTGGGATCGGGCGCGGGATCGGGCGTGGGATCGGGCGTGGGATCGGGCGCGGGACCGGGCGCGGGACCGGGCGCGGGATCGGGGTCGGAGAAGCCGACGAACTTGCACTTCATGGTGCGCGGGTCGACCTCGGTGCCTTCGCCGCACATATGGCGCACCGCATCGACGGTCACTACATGCGCGTCAAGCGAACATCCCGTCGGAAAGAATCCCATCCAGAGATCTTGTTTGCAAACGGGGAGTGGGTTTCCAGTGACGCCCTCGTTGCTTCTTCCCGTCGCTGCCACGCAGTGTGCGCCATCAAAATAGGTGCCGTCGCCGCAAAAGGCATCGGCAGTCACGTCTCCTGTGCATAAAAGCCCAGCAAAGTTTGGGCATGTGATCGCCATCTGGGTACAGGCGATCCAGTGTGTGGTGTGTTGGTTGTTTGTGTTGTTTGTTTGGTAAAAAGGGAGAAAAAAAAATTGCGCACCACTACCATCTCTACGTGCGATCCGGTCGAAGTTTCGACTGCTGACACGCTGAGCGGAGCGCGCTCAAAAAATGCCCTCCCCTTGCGGTGGAGCAGAATCTGTTTCCGTTGGTGGCGTACACGGTGGCATCGACGATGCATTCATCGAAAAACGGCTGGCGCGCGTAAATCTCGACGTGCTGCAGGTCCAGCATGTTCAACCCCGTCATCGCGTCTCGAACGCGGCAGGGCGGCACCTTCGAATGGGACCCGGTCAGTTTGATGGTAAAGGCTAGAACGTTCCCGGTGGCCAACAAAAACAAAAAGAAAAGCATAAGGGTATGCGCGCGACGCCGGAGCCCCGACTGTGGTCTATGATGTGATGCGGAAAATTAATTGAAAAAAAAAACTGATTTTTTTGTTGTGATGACGATGCGGTCAACTTCTGTCCGTCAAAAAAAAGACCAGGCGTGAACGACAAATGGGCGGCATGCCCCGTTTGATTGTTGGCATCTTGGCGCGGCGGAGCTCGTATTTGAGCGACTCGTACGTGTACAAACAGGTGGACGAACACGGTGTACGGTTCTTGCTCGCCAACGACGTCACCGTTCCGCGGACGCGCCGCTGGTGGACGATCAACCGGGAGGGGCGCAAAGTAAGTCGACGCGTGGGACAAAATCGTTCGTTGTCTGCAGAGCCGTTGGCGGAGACGTTGGCGGAGACGTTGGCGGAGACGTTGGCGGCTCCACCGGCGGAGCCGCCGGCGGAGCCGCCGGCGGAGCCGCCGGTGGAGCCGCCGTCCCCACCGTTTGCGCCTCCGCCGTCCCCACCGCCGACGGAGGCCCGTTTCCTTGGGCCGTGGCGTGCGCTGTGTGCGCTGAAAGAAGGCGTCACACACGCGCTTCAGATCGCCATCAATTATGCCGGCGACGAGTCCTCCGATGACGAAGACGTTGTCGTCCCCAAATGCAGCATCTGCTGGAACAAAAACGTGCAAACTGTCTACCGGCGCTGCGGGCACGCGTGTGCGTGCCGGGAGTGCGCGAGTCGGATCGCGACCTGCCCCCTGTGCCGCTCCGCCGGCCCGCCGGTCAACCTGTACCTCAGCTAGCGCACAGCACGCTCCCATCGCACGTGCCTTTGCGCAGCGAGTGCGTGGGCAGCGCGCCGAGTCCATTGGGTCGAAAGCCGATCCGCTGCGTGGTGAACCACATGTCGAAGGCGCGGAGCAGCCCAAGTCCCATGTACCCGTCCGCGCCCTCGGTCCGCGTGTTGTTGAGCAGCACCTGCACCTGTTCCAGGGAGTGCTTTCCGATGGCGACCGTGGCTTCGATGACGTCTGAGCAAACGGTTTCGCTGTGCACCCCGCGCTGCACGATGTGCCTTGCGGTGTCGGCGGTCGGACACGCGGCGAGCAGCCGCGCGATCCGCGGCTCCGACACGCACAGACCCATGGAGGCGCCCGTGTCGACGAAGACGGACATTGCGACGCCGTTGACCGCGATGGGCACGCGAAAGGCCCCGCCGACGAGATCCGACTCGAAGAGCTCAAAGTCGCCGTGGGGCGGTTGCTGTGCAAAGAGCGTCAAGGTCTGTGCGCGCGGCCTCAAGATGACCGGTTGGCGGTGCAGCAAAAAGTCCATCGTCAAGATGGAAACATTATTGTTCAGCTCGTGCGTCACCAGGACGTCGGCGTCCACGTCGCAATCTCTCCCTGCCACCCGCAATCCCGGGCACAGCAGCATCTCACCACGCGACAAGTTGGTCGCGCCGATGCCCATCAGCGTGACGGCGCAGCCGGCCGTGAACGTCCTGCACTTGTCGCCGGCGAGGAAGGCGTCGAGCGCGGCCAGCTGCTGCGCTTCGGACGCCGTGGTGCTGGCCAGCACGCGGCTCGCGGCCTTCCAGGCCTTGTCGGAACGCCCGGCGCGATCGAGCACGGCGCGCTGGGTTTCGCGCAGCGCCAAGAACGTGAGCGAGACGACCGGCGCGCCGGCGTACGCGGTGTCGACCAGAAAGGGCGCGCCGCGAATGTCTCCAATGTCTCCGGTCACGATGAGCGACTCGTTGCCCGCGTCGTCGCTGAGCCGTCGCATCGTGGTCGTCCGCTCACCGCACCGACCGGAGGTTCGCGCCAGGCGCAGCGCTACCAAGACGGCCGCGAGCACGCCGCACACGATGAGCAGAAGGCGCTCAGGCATCCTCACCTCTTTTTTTTTTGCAGGAGGCGTCTATTTGGTGCATGACCTTCGGAAAAAAAAAATGGTGGCCTCATAAAACTACCAGGTGTACTTTCATTCATTTCGGCGCATCTGAACATAGATACTCTCTGACGATGTGTACTCGGGAGCGTCATAGGTGAAGACACGCGGCTTTCGCGAATCTCCGACACTGCGCAAAATGTGCTGATCCCAACCAAAGCGGTCCTCCCACACGTCCTTCTGGAGCACAGTAGCAGTGCCTCCTGGCCATAACTCTATGTATTTTGTATTCGGTTTCCCTCCTTGTTTTTCAACGTGTCTTTTTTTTAAAATTAAAAAAAAAACAGACGCGACCGGAGACCCCGTGCGAGATGCTGCTGGGACCGACAGAGCGCGATGCCGAGGCGCAGGCGACGACCGAAGAGCGCTTAGCCATCATCAACGGCGTGCTTCCCGACGGCCTCGAGGCGGTGGACGGGCCCATGCCTCCGGCGCCGGTCGACTTTGCGGCCAACTTCACGCTGCCGGCGCACTACGAGAAGCCGGTCAACGCCCTGACCAACGGGCCCGAGGCCGCGCGGCTGCAGTTCTTCGAGGGCCCCCACGTCTACACGTACGACGGTCTGCCGCTCGGGACGTCCGTGACGTCCATCGCGCACCTGCACGGGTCCACGTTCGATCCCGACGGTGCCATCGGAGCGATGAAGCGCGCCGCGAAGCAGCGGTGGCCCCGCTATCCGTACGTGGCGGACGCGAAGCTCATGGACGGCGGCTCGTGGTCGACGGACCTGGGCGTGATGGCGGTGCGCGACGACCTAACGATCGAGGTTCTGCCGCCCAAGTCGTTGCGCGAGGGTCGCACGGCCGAGGATGCGCGCGCGCTGATGATTCCGAGCGCAGAGGACCGGGCGGAGTGCACCTTTTACACCTTTACGCGCGTGCTCACCGACCAGGAGATCAAGCAGGGCTGGAAGGACGAAGGCGAGCTGGCGCGAAACCAAGGCACGCACACGCACCTGCAGTGCGAGCTCTTCTTCAACGGACTCCCGTACCGGCACTGCGAGCCGGAGATGGCGCACCTGAACGCCTTCGTGAAGCGGTTCATGCTCCCGCGCGGGCTGAAAATCTACGCGACCGAGAAGGAGATCGTGCTCCCCGACGCGGACTTTGCCGGCTCGATCGATCTGCTCGCCATCGACCCGTCGGGGGTGGTTCACGTGCTGGACTTTAAGCGCACGAAGAAGCTGCAGAACGAGCTCCACAACGCGTACAACAGGAACATGAAGGCCCCCTTTACGCACCTGCAGGACTCCAAGGGTGCCGGGTACGCGCTCCAGCTGTCGTTGTACCAGGTCGTGCTCGAACGCAATTACGGCCTGCGCATCGGATCGCGCGTGCTGCTCGCGCTGCACGAAGAGATTAGCTTCGCGACGTCGGTGCCGCTGCTTCGCCGCGAGGCGGAGTTCCTGATCGACGCGCGGGTGCGCCTCACGGCGGCGCGCCGGGCGGTGGCGGATCGCGAGCCCGACTGCCGGTGCGCGCTGAGCGGCGTGCCGCTCGTCGACGCGGTCCGCGTCGACAAGGACGGCGCCAGCGTTCTGGCCTGTCCCAAGGCGGCGATGCTGCACGGCATGACGGAGGCGGAGACCGAGAAGGCCGCCGACGAGGCGTTTCGCGCACGCTTCGACGCGCTCGTAGCGGAGGTGCACGAACCGCTCAAGTTCCCGCGGGCCACCGACGAGGAGCGCTGGACCACGCGCATGCCGGCGGGCGGCATCGTGCCCTTTGCCGACGCCGAGCCGGCGGAGTCCGCAAAGAAGGCCCGCGTCTGAGATCGGGCATGCGCAAGAAAAAAAAAAGTGTGTTTGTGCCCGCGTGTGTCCGTGCCGTGTATGTGTGTGCGGACGGACGCGCGTTGAGCGCGCCCGGCCGCCCTTTTTTCGCCAGAGTAAAATTAAAAAAAAAAAAAGGCAGGTGACCAAAAAAAAAAAAAGATCATGATGGCGGCATCCACACCTCCCAATGCTATGCCTTGTGCTCCCAGCGTCGCGCCATCCGCGGCGGTGCCCCAGCTTCCCGTATTGCCCGCCGGCGCGGCCGGCGCGGCCGGCGCGGCCGGCGCGGTCGTGGCTTCCGCGCCGCCGGCGCCCCGCGCGCGGCGCGGGATCGTCGATTTTGCGCTGACCGCCGCGGCGCTCGGGGGACTGGCCGTGCTGGCGATGCGGGTGTTTACGCTCGAGGCACGGATGGGAAACGTCGACAGCGAGATCAACAAGCTCAAGGACAGCGTGCCCCCTAAGATTCCGACCTCGTTCATGAACAAGATCTTGCCTCCTCAGCGCGAAGCGGAACTGAGCGAGGAGGAGGAGGAGGAGGAGGAGGAGGACGACGACGGCGAGGAGGAGGGAGAGGAGGAGGAGGGTGATGCGAAGGCGCAGTGCGGCGACGAGCACGACAGCGCTGCGAGGACGGCGGCCGCTGCCCAGGAGCCGGAGTACGCGAGCGAGGACGAGGACGAGGAGCCGCCGGCGACGACGGCGGCGGCGGCGGCGGCGTCCGCGGCACCACCCGCTGCGACGGTACAGGCGCGCGCGTCGCGCACCGCCCCGACCCCCCGCCGCAGCGCGTCGAGCGGGAACCGACGTAAGCCGGCGGCCTCTTAAAAGAGTTTCACTGCGCAGCGGGAGGAGAGAGCCGTCGACGCTGCTGGCGGTCGTTTTTGCATCGTGCCGCCACCAGCCACGAGTCCGACTCGTCCATGCCCTCTAGTGTATAGAAGGCGACGGCGGCCATCGACGACGGGTAGGGCGGCACGAAGCGCGGGAAAAACGGCAGACCTCGAACGCGGCCTAACGCTTCTCGCATTTTTTTTTTCTCTTCGATTTAAACAAAAAAAAAAAATTGCTGCACAGCTTCATACGTAACCCCCCAAAAAAAAACAAATGTTTGACCGTGCTGACAACCTCCGGAGTTTTCGGAGTTTTTCAAACCTATCGAACCCACGTGCTGATGGAATAGAAACGGCCACAGTCGAAACAAGTTTTAACGATGCCGACAACCTTGCTACGTTCTACGTCACCAAGCTAGGTAGTTTGCCGGAAATGTCCTGGAGTGGATTGGGAAAAAATACAATGCCATACCAAGGCGTTCTTACACGTACACAACAAGATATGAGGCAAGTGAAAACGAAAATTCACAATCATTTTGTTCAGAAAGTGGCGCGAAAATATTCAGAACCATTGATTCCGGGCGGTGGACGTGTTTTTGACACTACGACGGATGCTAAGATTTCCGAAAACGAACAAGGCGCCATAATATGGATGTCGACGACATTAAGGTTCAACCCTGGTGAATTGTCTCGGGTTCTTTTTTGAGAACGACCTTCTTCTTTGACCTGTTTTGTGGTTGCCGCCTCCGGTGGGACTTTTGGAACGCGGTCACGCGCCTCTACTTCTTCTTCCTCTTGGGCGCCGGACGCAGCGCTTCCGGCCAGTCCTCGACAGACAGCGGACCGGGGCGCCGAACGACCGCGCGCAGGTGGTCGGGGGAGGCGGTCGCATCGTCGCCTACGCACCTCCAGAAGCGCGCCGAAGACGCCGCCTCGTAGGCCGTGCGCAAGTCCGCCCCAGACATGCCTTCGCTTTTGTCCACGAGCGCCTGCAGCACGCCGTTCGCTGTCGGTGGCTCTTCGTCTCGGAGCAGAACGCGCAGGATCGAGGCGCGCTCCTGCGCGTTGGGAAGGCGCACTTGCAGACGGCTTTGAAAACGGCGACGCAGCGCCGCGTCGAGTCCGTCGGGGAGGTTTGTGCAACCGATGACGGTGATGGCTCGCGAGCATCGGTCGGTGGCGTCGAGCTGGCGCAGCAGCTCGCACTTGAGCGTGTACGTCGCGGCCTGCTCGCCGTCGGTGCGTCCGCGGCCGAAGGCGTCCAGCTCGTCGAAGAAGATGATGCACGGCGCATGGGCCTGCGCGCAGCGGAAGGCGTTCGCGAGCAGCCGGGGCGTCTCGCCGTACCACTTGCTCTCCAGGTTGGCCGCGTGCAGCGACAGCAGCGCGGCGCCGCTTTCGTAGGCGCACGCCCGCACGAGACTCGTCTTTCCGACACCGGGGGGCCCGTATAGGAGGACGCCTCGCGGTGGGCGCAGCAGACGGTGGGCCTCGCGATCGAAGAAAAGGTCCGGTTGGCTCAGCGGGACGATTACCGCGCGCCTCAGCGCGCGCTTGACGTCGTCGTAGCCGCCGATGGCGTCCATCGCGTCGCGCGCGTCTCTCAGGCGTTCGATGGCGTCGGCGGGAGGGCGCCGACCGGCGCCGGCCTCCCCGCCGCCGCCGCGTGGCCCCGCGGCGGACAGCGCCGCGACCACGAGCGCGCACACGACGTTGATTACGAGGAGGGTCACGAATTTGGATACGGCCTGCTTGTCCATGCGTCGCGCGGGTGCTTGGTGACAGGGGGACATGCACTTTCCCGCCCGCCAAGGTCTTTGCCGCAGCTGGTGCGACGAGAGGAGCGGCGGCCTCATTTTTGGGGGCGGACGGGTCATGAGACGCACAGAGCGGCGCACCGCGCAACACAGCCGATGACGCAGTGCGTTTCGCTCGCGACAATCAACGAGCGCGCCCGTGCATTCAGCCGCCAGCTCATCGACAATCGCAGCGTCAGCAAGTACAACGTGCACGGACTCTCTGGCATCTTCGGTGCTGGCGACGTGGTCGCCGGCACGAGGCGCCGGTACAAGAAGAACTACGAAGACGTCAAAGTGGACTTTATGCGGCGCCACGCTTGCGCGCTTGCCGACCGGCAGCAGGAGCTGACCGTGTGCGAGGTCGGATTCAATGCGGGACTCAGCGCGCTGCTGCTTCTCGAGGCGCTGCCGCGCGCGCGCGTGCTGAGCTTCGATCTCGGCGATTTTCCGTGGGCGCGCGCGGCGGACGGCCTTCTGCGTCGCCAGTACGGCCCGGAACGCTTCCTCGGAGTGGTGTTCGGGGACGCGGTGCGCCAGATCCCGGCGTACGCGCGCACCCGCAGCCTAACGTGCGACGCGGTATTCGTGGACGGCGACAAGGCGTACCGAGGAAGGTACGGGACGCTCGCCGAGCTGCGCCGCGTGTCGCACGGCGGCGCGACCGTGTTCATGGACGAGGTGACCACGGAGGCGTGCGTCAATGGCACCTACGCCCCGGGCGCCGAGCACGCTCGCCAGTGTGCTTCCCTCGACGCAGAGTTTTGGCCGTCGGTGCGCGCCTACGCCCAGGCGTGCCGAGAGGGATGGTTGGCGGTCGAGCAGTGCGCGTGGCCCGTTCGGCACCCTCACGACGGCATCTGCGTAGGAAGCTTTTCGTGATTCGACAACGGGCGCAGCAGATTGCACACTCACATGCGCGCACACGCACTCAAAAGCACCCACAAAAAAAAAGACCGTGCACGCGTCCCGGTCACAAGCCACCGAGCGCGCGTGCCACCTCGTCACTCGTCGTCAACCAGATGCCGGAGTTCAGGCCCGCCAACCGATTGTACCGGTTTCTCGCCGCGCCTGGGTTGCGGCCAGGGAGCACGGCCTCGGTGACGAGCTTGTCCCACGGAATGTGGGATTGGTCGTGGTCCATTAGAAAGTGCCACGCGATCGACACGACCTTCTGATCCTCGGCTTCCGTCCACGGGATGCGCGGAGTGGACGCGAAGGCCGCCTGCGCACTGTCGTGTGCCGGCTTCACCGTCGTCACCAGCCGGCGGTATCGGTTGCGGATCGAATCGTCGGTGCGAGCGCTCATTCCAATGTGGTCGCGCACCAGGCGCCACCGCTCTCCGTGCTCCAGGACGGCGAGCATCAAGCGGTGGTCGTCTTCGGCGTTCCAGTAGGCTCGGCCGCCGCGGCCAATGATCGCGCTCGCGCACCCGGCTGCTTGATGCATGCACGGCGCACACGCACGCGCACACGCACGCGCAGTGCGCGTGCGTTTTTTTTTTTGAATAATTCGGCAAAGGAGCGGAGGCGGGAAGCAGGCAGCCTCCGCTCCTTTCTTTCTCCCCCCAAAAAAAAATAAATTGAGGACGAGCGGGAGACAAGGTGTTGGCCGGCGGATGCCGTACTGGAGGCTGATGCGCTCGGTCGTCGGCTGGCCGTGTGCGCACCCGCTTTCTCCGGTGGCGGGCCCGACGTCGACGATGGCGGAACCGACGGCGGCACCGCCGCGTCCGGCTAAGACTGGCGCTGCTGACCACGCGCTCCTGCTCATGCTGCAAACGCGCTACGCGCCTGTCCCTGCCACGTTTCTCTCGACACAGGGCGTGGTGACGGCGGACAACCGGCGCATCGTGGTGCAGTGGATGCTGGAGCTCGCCGTGGAGTACAGCCTGCACGAAGAGACGTACGAAATCGCTGTGGTGCTCTTCGATCGCTACCTGTCGAACACGCTCGTGGAGCTCTCGCGCTTGCAGCTCATCGGCCTCGCGGCGTTCTTGCTGGCGTGGAAGATCGACGAAGACCGCGTGCCACCCGCGCTTGATGAGCTGGTCCGGATGACGGACGGCACCTTTACACGCGCACAGCTGGTGGATCAGGAGTTTGTGCTGCTTCATCGCTTGGATCATCGGATGATGGTGTGCACGGCCACGAGCTTCGTCGCCGTGTACCGTCGCAACCTGCGAAGCGTGGCGAAGTTCGACGAGCTCGTGTCGTACATTTTAATGGTCAGCATGGAAGACGACGACATGTACCGATGGACGCCCCCCGTGCGTGCGCTCGCCAGCATCGTGCTGGCGCGCATACTGCTCCACGAGACGCCGTTCTTCTCCTTGGTGCTCGAGGTGGCGTCGGGCCTCCGGTACTCGGAGGTGGAGAGCTGCATTGGCGCGATGAGCCTCAAGTACCGCGAATGCGTCGCCCGAACGGGTCTTAACCACTGTGCTGTGCGCAACCGGTGGCTGCCGTGAACGACTTTTTTTTTTTTTTTGGCGGCGTCGTGTCAAACAGAAAAACATTAAAAAAAAAAAACGTGTCAACGACTTTGAAAAGAAAGCAAAAAAAAAAAAGAAGACAAAATCCATGATCGTCGAACAGACGGCCAACACAACCTTGTACGTCGACGGAAACAACGACCTCGTGCGCTTCTACCACGACACGGGCGCAAAACGAGTTCGGCCCCTCGGATCGAAGCGAAAGGTTGCCCACAACCAGAGCCTCGAAGCCGCCATCGCCATGCGCGCGCGTCGGGCGAGCGACGGACCGTCGTTTCGCGGCGGCGCGTCGGTGCTGCCGCCGTTTCTCGCGCGCGCGCGGGAGCAGGCCCACGCCGCGACGAGCATCGCCGACTTGGCCAGCCGCTGCAGCGTCAAGACGAACACCGCGTGGTGCTACCTCACGCAGCTGGTGGAGACACTGCCGGTTCACGAGGCCAAGGCGATCGCGCGCCGGATGATCGCAAGCCAGACTATGGCGTCCCTCCTCGCTCTCCACGACATAAGTGGCACGCTGACCGACGTCGTGGAACGCTGCGTCTCACCCCCGCTGCCCAGTGACGTCTGCATGGCCGAGGTGCGACTGGCGCGCGTGCTGCTCCGGCGGCTCGCGCCGTGAGAGGCCGATCGGAGAGGCGGAGCCTAC
>MDSW01080828.1_pt1 | contig 12862 bp, 10 predicted proteins | sample 811171 | NCBI WGS metagenome assembly MDSW01 (sample SAMN05326641, study PRJNA326480) | marine metagenome | isolation source: seawater | place: Atlantic Ocean: North West | collected 2012 | reverse complement strand
TTATGAGCGCTTTTGCGAGCGGTATCGCCATCACGCCAAAGCAGGAGCCAAATGCCATTGGGGCTCACGGACGCTGAAGCGATTTGTTCAGAGCAGCAGGAGCAACAGAAGCAAGAGAAAGCAAATATCACCAGGTCAACAGCAACTCCCTTTTGCTTTTGATGTTCGGCTCAATCAAATCCCAGAGGAGTGGCATCAGCTTGTTTGCAAGGAGCTATTTGGTGGTTGCTCAGTAGAGATAAATCGACGTGTTGTTCGATCCATTCATGCTTGACAACTACTACACCAATGGGTACTTCGGCCTGACAATTTGTCACGGCTAAGAATGGTGCCGCAGCGACGACAGGCGTGTCCATTGCGGCGGTACACCCAGGCCTGGCCACCATAATTTCCATTCATTCCTTCGAGGTCTCGAAAATCGCTGAAGGTTGTTCCACCTGCCCCAATGCTGGTTTGCAACACGTCGACCAGACAGAGATGCAAGGTTTTCAAGCGATCGAATGACAACTGGCCAGCCGGTGTCATCGGGTTGATGCCAGCGGCAAACAGACTCTCATCGGCATAAATATTGCCCACTCCTGCAACTAGGCTTTGATCAAGCAGGGCAGTTTTGATCGGTCTTGTCGAGCCCTTGAGTCTGCGTTTGAGGTGGTGGGCGTCGAAATCAGGGCTAAACGGTTCTGGTCCCAATTGCTTCAGACCAGTGATCACGTTCTCAATCGGTTCATTGGGCGGCACCCACCACATTTCACCGAAGCTGCGCATGTCGACAAAGCGCAATTCTTCATCTTTTGAATTCCAAAATCTCACTCGGGTATGACGACAGGGCTCAGTCGGTTCACTGTGCCATTGAAACTGACCCGTCATACGCAAATGAACGCCCCAGGTGCCTCGCTCAGGGAGTAATTCAGCCATTAAATATTTCCCCCGTCTTGTCCAGGTGCCGACTTCAGCTCCCTTAAGACCTTCACAAAAAGCTCTTGAACCATCGGGGCTAGCGATGGCTCGTTCACGACAGACTTCTACATCTGCGATCACAAAAGAAATGAGACGATCAGCCAGTCCCCGGCGAACCGTCTCAACTTCAGGAAGTTCAGGCAAATGCCTCAGGCTGGTTCCAGCTCAGCTTCGGCAAAATTGTTGGTGTTGATTCCACCGTCAACACCCTGCATACCGCTGTAGTTGACCTTCTCAAAACGGACAACAACCGGGTAGCGAATGCCGGATTTGTCAACCGACGCAACGGTGCCAACTTCGTTGAACCAGTAGGACTCTGGACGCTTGATGCGCACTTTGGCGCCGCGGGTGATCGCCATCGCTGGGCATGGAGGGATGCACATGTGAGCGTATCTCCCAAGCATCTCAGTGAACGGACAGCGTCACAGAATGTCGTCCCGGCCGTTCCCTTCGATCCATTGAGCAGTTCCGTTGTGCCTGATCAACCCGTATTGCAGCTTGATCTGCCGGATCCCGAACGGGATGACATCAGCACGATGGAATTTCTCGCGAAGCTCGAGCAAGCCTGGGCGGTTTGTGACAGATTCGATTTGCAAACGGAAATCTGGCGGGGCCGGATCCTTTGCGCGGTTCGCGACCGTGAAAAGCGTGGTGGTGAAGGCCGTGGAGCGGGCTTTTTGCAATGGCTTCGAGAGCGTGAGATCAGCAAAACGCGTGCTTATGGCTTGATTCAGCTGGCGGAATCCGCTGATGGTCTTGTTGGTGAAGGGATGTTGGAGCAGGAGAGCGTCAATCAATTCTCAAAGCGTGCCTTTATGGAGACCGCGCAAGCGGCACCTGAAGTGCAGGTGATGATTTCGGAGGCGGCCAATGAGGGACAGGAGATCACTCGGAAGCAGGTGCGGCGTTTAACGGATGAGTTCACTGCTGCCACCAGCCCATTGCTGCCAGAAGAGATCCGTCAGCGCACCCAGGAAAACTTGCTACCCCCTCGTGCCGTGGCTCCGCTCGTCCGTGAGCTCGCTAAGTTGCCGGAGCCGCAGCAAGATGATTTGAGGCGGGTTCTGCGCGAAGAACCTGAATTGGATCGAATTAAAGACGTCACCAGCACCGCTCGCTGGATTACCAAGGCCACAGAAGCTGGAGTGGCCGTTCGCGCTTTCCAGCAGGGGGAGTTGGACCTGGAGAAGGCGATGCAGGAGGCCCAGCGGTTGGATGCCTTAGGCCTCCTTGCGGATGCGGTGGGTCAGGCTCAGGCGCTGGAGTCGGCGGTGCTCAAGCTGCATACGTCCTGGCGCCGCTTGGGAGGCTTGCAGGAGCGGTTGTGGGTGGAAAGCGGAAGTAGTACGCCTTATTTGAGGGATGTGTTGAATGCGTTGCAGTCTTTGAGTGGCGCCACGATGCGGGTTTCACTTGGAGAGTTGGCCGGAGGCAAGCGGGTTCGCTTGCAGCTGGTGGAGGAGTCTCCGGATCAATTGGATCCCCCACCTTTGACCTGACGCTAGATCTAGTGCTCGTTACCATGGCTCCACTACCGGTGGTGGGCCGTGGATCCTCTGGAACAGTCGCTCCAGGATCACTTCGGTTGGTCCGGGTTTCGATCTGGACAGCGCCCTGTGGTGGAGGCTGTTCTGGCGGGTCGAGATGCCTTGGCTGTTCTGCCAACGGGTGGAGGCAAATCGCTGTGTTATCAACTGCCAGCTCTGGTTCGAAACGGCTTGGTGGTGGTGATTTCGCCGCTGGTGGCCTTGATGGAGGATCAGGTGTTGCAGCTGCAGCGCCGTGGCATCGCAGCAGCTTGTCTTCATGCTGGTTTGGAACCGGAGCGGCGTCAGCAGGCCTTGATGCGTCTTCGTGACGAGACGCTGAGATTGCTTTATCTCGCTCCGGAACGGTTGCAAGGAGAGGCGACTCGGCAGATGCTCGAGGCGCATGCTGCCGAAGGTCGGCTGGTGGCTTTGGCCGTAGATGAGGCCCATTGCATTAGTGCTTGGGGGCACGATTTCCGACCTGATTACCGACGCTTGGGATTGATCCGCCGCATTTGCCCGGGTGTTCCGATGTTGGCCCTGAGTGCTACGGCAGCACCACGGGTTCGCGCCGACATCATTCGGCTGCTGGATCTACGCAGTCCATTCGTCCAGGTCAGTTCTGCTCGCCGTGACAATTTGCGCTACACCATGCGTCGTCGAACCCGTGATCCGATGCCCTCGGTGTTGGATGCGCTGGCAGCGTCTCGAGGAGCGTCGCTGATTTATGCCCGCACGCGTCGATCGGTAGAGCATTGGGCGGAGCGGTTGCAAGAGCTCAACGTGCCAGCAACGCCTTATCACGCCGGATTAGACCCGGCGGACCGTCAAGGTGCTCTCAATCGCTTCCTTGATCAGAAGAATCCTGTGCTGGTGGCAACTGTGGCGTTTGGCATGGGGGTGGATCGCGCTGATGTGGGGCTTGTGCTTCATCTCGATCTGCCGGCGACGCCGGAGGGCTACCTCCAGGAATCAGGCCGCGCTGGTCGCGATGGCCTGCCGGCGCAGTGTCTGGTTTTGTTTTCTCCCTCCGATCGCACCAGCCTTGGATGGGCGATGCAGGCGGCCTGTCGTGACAGTCAGTCAGCAGATGAACGGCGGCGTTTGGATTTGGCGCAGCAGCAGTTGCGACGCATGGAAGCGGTAGCGGAGGGGGAGATGTGCCGTGAACAGGCCCTTCTCCTCGCGGTTGGGGAAATCGTGGATCCCTGTGGCCATTGCGATCGTTGCATCGAGCGTCCGAAACGCAAGGATTGGTCGATTCAGGCCCGCATCCTGCTGACGCACTTGGCGGACCAGGAGGGTACGGATATGCGTCGCTTGGGGGAGCGGCTAGAGGTGTTGGAGCCTGGTCGCAGTGAACGATGGACCTGGCTAGCCCGGCGCCTTGTTCAAGACGAGCTAATCAAGGAAAGCAATGATGGTGTGCAGCGGCTGTATCTGCGCGAGAGCGGTAGGCGTTATCTCGATGATCCCTGGACGATTGATTATGCGGTGTGATTGGTTCAGGCCTTGGCCTGACAGCGATCTTTCATCAGGTCTTTTTCGAAGCCGTTCCGAGGCGAAGACCAGGTTTTCCAGCCACCATTAGCACCAGTGGCATTGAGCTTTCTGGCTGAACAGTTGATCGCGATGTAGAGGGCTTGCCCATTGGCATTGAGGGTTGGCACCACGTAACTACCGTCCATGGAATGCCAATTCGCCCAATCCACTTGTAATGGTCCATAAGTTCGCCAATCGGCTTTTTTGGCAATGACCGTTTTTGGTTTGGCTTTTGGGGATTGAGCTGTTGTTGTAGACGATGGTTTGGCTTTGGTCGCAACTGTTTGAGTGGTTGCAGGCTTGGAGACAGCTGTTGACTTTGGCGTCTTTGCAGCAGGTGTAATGACTGTTGGTGAGGAGGCGCTGTCCTGAACCGTCGTCATCGTCATTGATGAGCTCTCGATTGATGCCCCCTCGGGACCGCTTGGCGCAGTCAAATAAAGACGAGTGCCAATTTTGACTTTATTGGGATCTTCGAGTTGGTTGATGCTGATCAGCGTCGTGACAGGAACTTTGTAGGCCTTGGCGATTTGCGTCAGCGTCTGTCCTTTCCCGACGGTGTGTTCAAGAGCACCCGGGACAACCTTGATCGGGGCGGGCTTGGTGCGAGCTGGTTTGAGCACCGCATTTTTGGGAAGTTTCAGGGTTTGACCTAGTTCCACATGGTTGGCATTCCGTAAGCCGTTGACTGCCATCAAGTCCTTGGGACTGACTTGATAACGCACGGCAATCGCAATTAAGGTTTCTCCGCGAATGACCCGATGTCGACCAGGGCCGGCACTCATAGCGCCGGTTCGCCCCCTCCTGTCAGGAATTCTTAAACGACCTCCCGCCTCCACGTGGTTGGCATTGGAGATGCCATTCAGGCGCATTAACTCATTGACGGTCATGTTGTATCGCTCGGCTATATCAGACAGCGTTTCACCGGATTGAACAGTAATTGTGGCGGCCGTAGCACTGAGAGGTAAGAAGGCCGTCAATACAAGGACGGCGAGACTGGGTAGACGCATACTTGTCCCTTGGCTGCGTTGAATGTAAGTCGGTTTTCAAGATGCGCCAGTCTCGAGAGATCTTGCTGCATCAGGGAAGTGTCCAGATGTGACCGACTCAGCCCGCTAGACGGCGGAGCAGGTTCAAATCGAGTGCGTAGGGGGGATAGCGCAGCTTGAAATCAAAGCGGAAGGGCCGACGAAGCACTGATTTGTAGTGACTGAACGTGTCAAATCCACTTTTGCCGTGGTAACAACCCATGCCGCTGGCACCAACGCCTCCGAATGGCATGTTCGGCACGCCCGCTTGCATCACGACGTCATTGATACACACGCCACCTGAGCTGGTGGTGCTGAGCACATGGTCTTGCTGCTGCTTACTTCCGCCAAAGAGATACAAAGCCAGTGGTTTTGGTTCGCGGCGAATGGCAGCCAAAGTGTTGTCGAGGCTGTCGAGACTCAGCAGAGGCAGTAAAGGGCCAAACAATTCATCGGCCATGAGCGGATCATGGCGATCGTCAACCTTGATCACGGTCGGCGCGATGCGCCTGTCACTGCGATTGATCTCACCGCCGAGCAAGATCCGACCATCGGCACGAGCCCCGTCCAGCAACTCTTCCAATCGATTGAATTGGCGGTCATTGATGATCTGGGCTAATTGGCCTGAGAGCAGAGGCTCCTCTCCATACATGGCGGTTCGTTCTGTTGCCATGGCGGCTAGCAACGGATCACGCATCTCTGGGTCCACGATGGCGTGATCTGGGGCTATGCAGGCCTGTCCAGCATTGAACCCCTTCCCCCAAATCAGTCGCCTGGCGCTGACGACTGGATCTGCGCCTGCCAGCACGATGGCCGGACTTTTTCCGCCAAGCTCCAGAGTGACAGGAGTGAGGTTTGTTGCGGCGCCAGCCAGCACCTTGCGGCCGATCGTTCCGCCTCCGGTGAAGAAAATGTGATCGAAGGGCAAAGCGACCAGTTCGGCGGCCACGGCACCATCTCCCTGAATCACGGTCACTTCATCAGACGTGAACTGGGATGGAATCAAGCGTGCGATCAGATCGGCGATGGCTGGGGCATGCTCAGATGGCTTGAGCACAGCGGTGTTCCCGGCGGCCAGAGCGCTGATCAGAGGGCGCAGCGTTAGCGCGAAGGGCAGATTCCAGGGGCCAATGATCAACACACAGCCGAGTGGTTCCGGTACGAGGCTGGCCTGACCGGGTTGCTGGGACAGCGGAACAGAGATGGAACGCGGTCGCATCCACTTCCGTAGATTTTTTCCGGTCTGTTTCAGTTCCAGACGCAGGGCGACAAGTTCGAAAAAAGCTTCTGTTGTCGGTTTGCCTAAATCGCTAGCTAGAGCCTCTAAAACCTCCGTTTCATGGCTTTCGATGAGGTTTTGCAACCGCTTGAGTTGCTGCCTGCGCCATGACAATGATCGGGTCAGGCCTCGTTCAACGGGGTCGCGTAATTGGTCCAGTCGGCGCTTGGTGATGACCACAGGGCTGACGATTAGGCCAGTCGGGTCTAGCAGTGGTTCAGCAGTCTCCGGGTGATGGCCGAAGCCCAGCCCTGGTGGTCCGGAACCGTCATCTATCAGCTCATCGTGCGGTGTTACGCCGATGGCAGTGGAGACGGCATCGGTGATTTGAAAGGCCTTTCGGGGCGTTTGCCCTACTTGCGATGGCTTGGAGTCAAGACGCTTTGGTTGACGCCTATCTATCCATCACCCCTGAGGGATGGTGGATATGACATCACCGATTTCACCGGAATCCATCCGGATCTGGGTGATCTGGCCTCGTTCCATCGCTTTTTGACCGCAGCCCATAGCCAGGGGATGCGTGTCATCCTCGATCTGGTGCTGAATCACACCAGTGATCTGCATCCTTGGTTTCAGCGGGCACGCTGGGCGCCGAAGGGTAGCCCTGAGCGCGATGTCTACGTCTGGAGTGACGATCCGCAGCGCTACGCCCAGGCACCGGTGCTGTTCCGCCACTTCGAGTCATCCAATTGGGAGTGGGATGAGGTGGCGGAGCAGTACTACCTGCACCGTTTTCTCCGGCATCAACCCGATCTCAACTACACCAATCCTTGGGTGCAGGAGACGATGCTCGAGGTTGTTGATTTTTGGCTCGAGCGGGGAGTGGATGGGTTCCGTTTGGATGCGGTCCCTTTTTTGTTTGAAGAGGAAGGGACCCGCTGTGAAGGGTTGCCGGAGACGCATGCTTTTTTGCAAAAGCTGCGGCAACGGGTCGACTCCCATGGCCGTGAGGTGCTTTTGCTGGGTGAGGCCATTCAGCCTGTTCAGGAGGCTGCCCCTTATCTGTCGAATCACGAATTACATGGAGCCTTTAATTTCGCGTTGACGGCTCATCTTTTTGCGGCCGTGGCGAGTGGGACGACGCAGCAGCTTGGCGCTTGTTTGCGCGAGGCTCAAGAAGCGGTGCAGGGGTGTCGCTGGGCTTTACCGCTGCGCAACCACGATGAGCTCTGGCTGGGTGATGGCCATCTGATCCCCCAGGAGGTGATCCAGACCATTCGAGTTGGGCTCCCGCAGGGACAAGGGCATTGGCTGAACTGGGGGATTAATCGTCGACTGGCACCACTTCTCAACGGAGATCCCCGTTCGAATCGGCTACTCCATGGTTTGCTGTACAGCCTTCCCGGCATGCCTTGCCTCTATTACGGGGATGAGTTGGGCATGGGTGATTGGCCAGGCTTACGGGATCGCGATCCGAATCGCACGCCGATGGCATGGACGCCAGCTCGCAACGGCGGTTTCTCCACTGCTCCAGATCCTTTGCTGGTGCTGCCTCCTATCACTGCACCTGGTTACGACTATCGGGTGGTGAATGTCGAGGTGCAGAAGCAGCTGCCTGGGTCCTTGCTCAATTGGCATCGACGCATGCTCACCTGCCGGCGATTGTTACCAGCACTGAGCCATGGCGATTTTCGACTGCTCTCCTGTGCGCATCCTGGCGTGATTGTTTACGTCCGCTCGATCGAGGCGATGACGGTGTTAGTGGCTGGAAACGTCACGGCTGCAGGCGCCTCAATTTGTTTAGATCTCTCTGATTGGGAGGGACAGCGCACCCGTGAGGTGATGTGGGGATGTGAGTTTCCAGAAGCGTGTCGTAGCTGGTTTGTGTATCTCCCCGCCTATGGATTCAATTGGTGGTTGATCGGTGAGGTGGAGACGGCCGCTGAGGTTGAGACTGACAGAGTTAAGTCCCCGCGTTGATTCCTGCCTGTTCAAGGCACCGGTTCACCTGAGGACGCAGCCGTTCCGCTTCTGTTTCATCCACCATTTGCAGGCGGCATCGTCTGGCCAGCACATCGCTGCTGTTTCGAGCATGTTCGTGCTGGATGGCATGTTTGATTTCTGCTCCGCAGACCGGGATCACGGCACTGAGCGGCTCGCGGTCGTGCCCCTCAGCGGCTTCCATCAGCGGCAGAGCATTGAGTCCATGGCCCCCTTGCAAGTGCGCGATCTGCTCGGCGCGCAGCGGGGTGTCTGGTAGGAGCGCTTCAAGCTTGAACTTCTGCTGTTTCAGCCCGTTGAGGCATGTGGTGTGATCGGCAGCAGCACCGAGAAGCGGTCGCGGCTGCGCTGCTGGTAAGGCCTTGTTGTGTTGTCGCGCAACCGCATTCAGGGTGTCGAGTGCCATCGGACGACAGGTGGTCCACTTGCCTCCCATCAGGCTCACCAGTCCGCATGGAAGTGTTTCCACCTCGTGTTCCCGAACGACTCGACTGCTGTCCAGGCCCATGCCCGCCGGTTTCAGCAGGGGACGCCCTCCTGCCCAGCGGCTTGTCACGGTGATCGTTGAGGCCGAGGGGAACCAACGCCTGACGTAGTCGAGCAGGTAGTGCTCTTCCGATTGTGAGGGGGTTGTCGCCACCTCTGCGGAGCAGGCCTCATCGGTGGTGCCGACCAGGGTGTGCCCGAAGAACGGCAACATAAACAACACACGGCCGTCGTCGGTTGAGGGCACCAGGAGCCCGAGCTTTGACGGACAGAGCGTCTCCTTGAGCACGATGTGGCTCCCGCGGCTGGTCAGCATCCGAGCAGCCGCATCCGGATCGGCAAGTTGTCGGATCGTGTCGGCTGCGATGCCGGTGCTATTGACAATCGTCTGAGCCTGCCAGCGTTGCTGCTTCCCGTCGGCGTTTTGGCTGATTGCAGCGCTGAGCCGCCCGCTTGCATCGCGTTCAAAGGCCACCACACGGCAACGCGTTTGCAGCACCGCACCGGCTCGTTCGGCGGTGAGAGCCAAGAGCAGATTCAACCGGGCGTCATTGAATTGACCATCGCTGTAGGCAACGGCTCCTTGACAGGGTTTCAGCCGTGGAAGCTCCTGCTTTAACTCTTGGCGGTTGAGTCGGCGGCTGGAGCCGATCCCCTGTCGTCCGGATAAGGCGTCGTACATCGCTAAACCAGCTCGGTAGTACGCCTGGCCCCAAAGAGAGTCAGTGGGGAGGGCGAGTTCCAATCGATGGGCTAAAAACGGTGCCTGTCGCAACCAGTGACCCCGTTCGAGAAGCGCTTCTCGAACCAAATTGAGCTGAGCTAGATCCAGCGTTTTGAAGGCAAGTTCCAGATAACGAACGCCTCCATGCAACAGCTTGGTGCTGCGGCAGCTGGTGGCACCACCGATATCTCCTGCTTCCAAGAGGGCGACCGATAAGCCCCGTTGTACGGCCTCGTAGGCGACGGCTGCACCGCTCGCGCCGGCACCAATGACCAGCAGATCGAACACGTGCTCAGTCATTCCAGCCCAAGCTGCGAGTTACGGCGTCATTCCAGCGAGATCGCCAAGCCGTGCGGTGAGATGTGTCCAATTGCGGCTGAAACAAGCGAGCCCCTTCGCCACGCTTGCGGGCGAGCTCCTCCAGGTCGTTGACAACACCAGCCTGTTGGCCTGCAAGCAGGGCCACACCGCGGGCGGTGCTTTCCAAATTGGCAGCACGACGCAGGGTGAGACCAGTGCAGTCTGCTTGCGCTTGCAGCAGGGGATCGGAGGCGGCGGCACCGCCATCGACGGCGAGTTCTCCAAGGCTGTTGCCCAAGGCTGTTTCTGCCAGTTCCACAAGGGTGGCCACCGAGAGGGCGATGCCCTCAAGTGCTGCTCGGGCGATCTGACTGCGGTCGCTGTCGCGGGTGAGCCCAATGATCATTCCCCTTGCTTGAGGATCCCAGTGGGGGGTGCCCCAGCCGGTGAAGGCAGGCACCAGCATCACTCCCCCCGAGCTTGAGGTCTCTTGCGCAAGTTGGTTGACCTCATCGGCTGTCTCGATGATCTGCAGACCATCTCGCAGCCATTGGATCACGGTGCCGGCATTAAACAAACTGCCTTCGAGGCAATAGGTGGGGGTGCCGCGGGCATCGGTCCAGCCCAAGGTGCTTAGCAATCCGGCGTCGGAGCGACGGATCTCGTTGCCGGTGTTGATCACCAGGAAAGCGCCTGTGCCGTAAGTGCATTTGGCTTCGCCTGGATTCAGACAAAGCTGGCCAAGTGTGGCCGCCTGTTGGTCTCCGAGCAGAGCTTGAATCGGTAGGCCGGCGAAGGGAAGGCCTTGACTGAGAACACCGAACTCACCACGGCAGGGCAGCAGCTCCGGCAGGGCATTGATGGGTAAACCGGTCTGCTCGCAATAGGAGTGGATCCATTGCCGTTGTTCCAGATCCATCAGCAGGGTGCGACTGGCATTGCTGAGATCCGACCCGTGACGTTGCCCCCCTGTTAGTTGCCACAGCAGCCAAGACTCAACCGTGCCAAAGCAAAGATCATCGGCGCTAGCGGCGGCAGCGGCGTCTTCGTAGTGATCAAGCATCCAGCGAATCTTGCTGGCGCTGAAGTAGGGATCTAAGAGCAATCCGGTCCTCTCACGCCAGGCCTGTTCAAGCCCCTCCTGCTTCCATTGGCGGCAGATCTCGGCTGTGCGGCTGTCTTGCCAAACCAAGGCTGGTCCGCAGGGTACGCCGTTACTCCTGCGCCACAACACCGTGGTCTCACGCTGGTTGGTGATGCCGCAGCTCACCACCAACCTGCGTTGCTCCTCATTCAGTGCAGCGTGCAAGTTGCTTAGGGCTTGCAGCTGACTGCTCCAAATCTCGAGTGGGTTCTGCTCCACCCAGCCATCGGCTGGGTATTGGATCGGGAGTGGTGCACTTGCTGTGGCCACCAGTTCACCGCTGGCGTTGAACACGGCAGCCCTTGAGCTGCTGGTGCCCTGGTCCAGTGCAAGGAGAAGGGGCTGGTCCACCATGGCCGGTTGTTTTCTTCCCTGCTAGCGAAGGGTCTGCATCCTGCAAACGGTTGGCAGCAGTCACGGCCTTCAGTGATCCTCCGGCTTGGGTGGCCGATGCGGTGATTTATCAGATCTTTCCTGATCGATTCCGGCGCAGCGGGCGGGTGGAGGCGCAGCGTCATCTCGCGCTGAAGCCATGGGGGAGCGACCCGCGTGAGGAGGGATTTCAGGGGGGTGATCTATACGGCGTAATCGACGCCTTGGATCATCTGCAGGAGATGGGATTCACCTGCCTGTACCTCACGCCGATCTTTAGTTCTGCTGCGAACCATCGCTATCACGCCTACGACTATTTCCAGGTGGATCCTCTCCTGGGGGGCAATGCTGCTCTGGATGCCCTGATTGCAGCGGTGCATGCGCGTGGGATGCGCCTGGTTTTAGATGGGGTTTTCAACCACTGCGGCCGAGGCTTCTGGGCCTTTCATCACCTTGTGGAGAACGGCGAGGCTTCTCCATACCGGGATTGGTTCCATGTGAATCGCTGGCCGGTGCGACCGTATCCCATCAAGGGAGAGGACTGCGGGTATGACTGTTGGTGGGCCGTGCCGGATCTCCCGAAGTTCAACCATGCCAATGCCGCTGTCCGAGAGCACCTGTTAGGCGTTGGTCGTTATTGGATGGAACGCGGCATCGATGGCTGGCGACTCGATGTTCCTGCAGAGGTGCCAGCTGATTTTTGGGTGGAGTTCCGGCAGGTGGTGCGGAGCGTGAACAGCGAGGCCTGGATCGTCGGGGAGATCTGGGGGGATGCCCGCAACTGGCTGAGGGGTGAGCACTTTGATGGCGTGATGAATTACCGCATGGGTTGGAGCAGTCTCTGCTGGGTGGCTGGTGATCAGTTGCGGCAGGGCTATCGCAATCCGGAGTATCCGCTCAATCCCTTAACGAGTGAGCAGCTGATTGAGATCTGGGACACCACGACGGGTTGGTACCGCCCAGAGGTCAATCAGTCCCAAATGAATTTGCTGGACAGTCACGATGTTCCTAGGGCCCTTCACAGCCTCAACGGCGACCTCAGCGCGCTGAAACTTGCTTTGCTGATGTTGTTCGTGCAGCCCGGAGCACCTTGCGTGTATTACGGCACCGAGACAGGTTTGGCTGGTGGTCCCGACGGGGATGAGTCTGGCGGTCCTGAACCAGCATGTCGGGAAGCGTTCCCCTGGGACAGTGTTTGGCCTGATGATCTAGGAGACACCATTCATGCTGCTGCAAGCTTGCGTCGTGATCACGCAGCTTTGCGGACTGGAGAGCTCAGCTGGAGAGCCATTGGAGAAGACGTCATTCAGGGGGAAGGAGCTGGCCTTTGTGTATGGATAAACCGCAGCCGTTCTGAGTCGCTTCCTCTTCCTCGTTCAAAACCTCAGCGGAAGATCTTGTGGTTGCTGGGAGAGTGTTCCGAAGACTTCCTCGGACCGCAATCCGCTGTTTTGGTTGAGGAAGCCCTTGACGAGACTTGAACTCGTGACCTCTCCCTTACCAAGGGAGTGCTCTACCGCTGAGCTACAAGGGCGTGTGGAAGGTGGGCCGGGTTGGATT
>MDSW01091811.1_pt1 | contig 12863 bp, 7 predicted proteins | sample 811171 | NCBI WGS metagenome assembly MDSW01 (sample SAMN05326641, study PRJNA326480) | marine metagenome | isolation source: seawater | place: Atlantic Ocean: North West | collected 2012 | reverse complement strand
GGGGGGGGGGGGGGGGGGGGGGGGGGGGGGGGGGGGGGGGGGGGGGGGGGGGGGCGCGCGAGACGCTTTTTCACTACGGGAGAGCGAACCCGCCGCGGGAAGCAGTTATTTTCGGAGACGCGTGACGTCGACCGTCGCGCGGTCCGCGGTGCTCTTCTCGGCGTATCGTCCCTCGTGTCGTCGCTCCCCGCCGCGCGCGCGATGCCGATCGATCTTCGCGACGCGGGCGTGGCGGCGCTTGTCGCCGCGGCCGGGGGCCTGGCGTACGGCCTCGCGAGGCTGAGCGGTTCGGGCTGGCTCGCTTCCACCACCCCCGTCCTCGGCGCGAAGGGTTGGCAGATCCTCAACGTCGGCGCGTACGCGTTGAGCGTCGCGAGCGTCTCCGCGCCCGGCCGCGTCGACGACGAGATGGCCGCGCAGGCGCGCCGCCGCGCCCGCGCCGCCGACCCCGCCGCGGGGACGGGGATCCCGCGCGACCACTGGAGCCGCGGCCGCTTCGCCCCCGCCGGGTGGGCGTTCGCCATCTGGGGCGCCATCTTCCTCGGCGAAGCCGTCTTCGCGGCGACGTGCGCGGCGCCCCTCCTCGGACGACCTCCCCCGGACGACGCCTCCGCCGCCGTCTACGCCGCCGTCGCCCCGTGGTGGGCGCTCGCGTGCGGCCTCCAGTCGCTGTGGTGCGCCGCCTTCCGCCCGGCGTTCCGCGCCCCGAGGCGATTCTGGATCTCCGCGGCGTTGCTCTTCGCCGAAGCCGGCGCGCTGGGCGGCGCGTACATCGCGTGCCGCGCGTTCGCCGCCGAAGACGCGATGCCCCTCGGCGCGTACTGGCGGTGCCACTTCCCGCTCGCGATGCACTTCGGGTGGATCGCCGCCGCCGCCCTCGTCAACGCCAACTCGTTCGCGAGGGTCGCCGGCGACGCGAGGGCGCGAGGGATCGCCGCCGCGAAGGACGCGAAGGATGGCGTCGAGCGCCGAAAAAGCGCCGCCCCCTCCGCCGCCGCCGCCGCCGCCGCCGCGCTCGGGGAGGAGAGGACGCAGGCGAACGTCGCCGAAATCTCCGCGATCGCCGCCGCCGCGTTCGGCGTCGCGTGCGCGACGCTGGGGGGGGAGCCGGTCGTCGCGGCGGTCGCGGCGTGGGCGCTGTTCGCGGTGGCTGCGGACGGGGGGAGGCGCGAGGGGGGGGCGCTCGAGAAGACCGAGGAGGGGAGGGCGGCGATGGCCCGCGTCGTCGGCGCCGCGAGGACGGGCGCGAGGGCGAGTCTGCTCGCCGCCGGCGTCGCCATCGCGCGCGGCGCCGCCGCGAGGGGAGGGCTGATGGGCGCGGGGAGGTAGAGCGCGAGGGGAGCGGAGTAGACGTCGCGAAGAGAAGTAGAACGATCGGTAGATGAGAGGAAGCTCCGTCGTTCCGCGTCTCTCCTCGCTCTTCACGCGCCGGCGGCGGATGGTTCAAACGTGCGCCCGCCCTCGCCGAAGATGCGCCCCACGTACTTGTTGACCCACGCGAGCTTCGCCGCCTCTCCGTCGTGGCGCTTATCCGCCACCTGACAGCTGGGCTTGCCGCTGGACGGATCCCTCACCACGGCGGTGTAATCCGGCGCGACGAGGACACCCGCTCCGCCGCCGCACTCCGCGATACACGCGCCGAGTCTGCTGTGTTCGTAGCCCGCGGTTGCCATGATGTCGTGCGCCACCATCTCCCCCATCTGCCACGCGAACTCCCCGGCTTTCGGGTGCGGCTTGCCGCCCACCGCGATGGCGCAGCAATCTCCGACGCAGTACACCCCGTCGCGGCCCTCCACCGCGTTCGTGCGCACGTCCACGGGGACGAATCCGCGCGGGTTAGTGAGACCGGCGTCGCGCACGAACGCCGGCGCCACCTGCGGGTACACGGTCCACAGCTTGGTGGCGGCGAGGGGTTCGCGGTTGGATCCCGCGGCGAAGGCGGCGACGGACTCGTCGGTGGTCCCGTCGGTCTCGATGGACGCGAGCGGCGCCTCGGGCCAGAACTCAACGCCCTTCTCGGTGATGTGGGCTTCGAAGATGTCGCGGGCGGGGTCGGGGAGGGGCCACGCGACGGGAGAGGTGACGACGACGCGAACCTCGTCTCGGACGCCCTCTCTGGCGAGCTTGTCGACGGCGATGAACGCCGCCTCGAAGGGCGCGACGGGGCACTTGTAGGGGACCGCGCCGATGGAGACGCAGAGGGTGGAGGATTCTCCGGACTTGGCTCGGGCGATGATGTCCGCGAGGTCGGACTCCTGGCGCGCGACGTCGGGGTGTGAGTACATGTCCACGCGATCGGCCATGCCGGGCACGCCGGATGGATCGCCCACGACGCCGGGGGCGAGGATGAGGCGGTCGTAGGCCACCTCGGAACCGTCGGCGAGGCGAACCGTCTTGCGCTCGAGGTCGAGGGCGGCCACCTCGACGTTCAGGCGAAGGTCGATCCCGGGGAGCTGCGGCGCGGCGTCCGCCAGGGGCCAGGTGGTGTCCTCCTTGCGAACGCGGCCGCTCCACGCGTACTGCCAGCTCCCGCCGATGGTGAATTCGGACTTCTTGTCGAGGACGACGACGGATTCGACGCCCGCGAGCTGAGCGTCGGCGAAGGTCTTGGCGGCGCCGAGGCCGCCGAAGCCGGCGCCGATGATCACGACGCGAGTCATGGTAGGAACGCGAGGGTGGCTGTGACGGCCGCGACCCGCGCCTCGAACGCCACACTCGACGGCTCCGGAACCCGCGGTCCTCGTCCCACCGCGCGCGATCTTCTGACGCGTCGTCGGCCGCGCGAGAAACATGACCTCAATCGAATCGCGCCATCACGCGCGCCAGATGGCGCGGCCGCGTTTCAGCGTCGGCCGGCCTCTGGAGTCGATCGGCTCGCGTCGCCTCCGGCGCGCACTCGTCGGGGTCGCCGGGGTCACCGCGTCGTTTCGCTCGGTCGCGATGGCGCTGCGACGCGGGTGCGGCGCTCTGTTCGGCGCGGTGCGTTCGGCGACCGCGATCGCCCTTCGCGGCGCTCCCGCGCCTCCTTCGCTCGCGCCGGTCCCCGCCACCGCCGCCGCCCGCTCGCGGCTCCCGCGTCGGTTCGGCGCGTCGTCGATCGCCGCGTCCGAGGCGTCCTCCGATGAGCGGCCGTCTTCCTCGTCCCACACGAGCCTCGTGCGCAACTTCGCGATCATCGCGCACGTCGACCACGGCAAGACGACGCTGCTGGACACGCTCATGACGCAGGGCGGGCAGACGCCCTCGCGGGAGCGTCTCATGGACAACCACGCGCTCGAGAAGGAGCGCGGGATCACGATCAGCAGCAAGTACGCCTCCTTCCCCTGGCGCGGGCACGTGCTCAACGCCGTGGACACCCCCGGCCACGCCGACTTCGGCGGCGAGGTCGAGCGCGTCCTGGACATGGTCGACGGGTGTCTGCTGCTCGTGGACGCCACGGAGGGCCCGATGGCGCAGACCAAGTTCGTGCTCGGGAAGGCGCTGGCGCGCGGCTTACGCCCCGTCGTCGTCCTCAACAAGGTGGACCGCCCGGACGTCACCGAGGCCGGGTGCGCGGCGGTCGAGACCGAACTCTTCGACCTGTTCGCGAGCCTCGGCGCGGACGACGAGCAGCTCGACTTCGCGGTCGTGTACGCCTCCGCGCGGAACGGCGTCGCGAGCCTCGACCTGGGCGAGGCGCGTCGCGCGTGCGAGGAGACGCGAGCCGGGAACGAAAACGCAAAACACGCGAGCGTCGCGGCGCTTCTCGACCTCCTGGTGGCGCGCGTGCCCGCGCCCGCCGGCGACGCGGACGACCCCGAGTTCAAGATGCTCGTGTCCATGATCGAGCACGACGCCTTCGTCGGGCGGCTCGTCACCGGCCGCGTCGCCTCCGGCGCGGTCTCCGTCGGCGACCGCGTCAAGGCGATGCCCGTCGCCGCCGCCGCGAGGGATTCCGATTCCGATTCCGTCGGCGGGGACCTTTTTTCGTCGTCGTCGTCGTCGCAGCAATCGTCGGAGGGTCCCGCGGAGGATCGCGAGACCGGGCGGGTGACGAAGATCTTCACCTCGCACGGCGGGCGGCGGGTGCCGCTCGAGCGGGCCCGGGCGGGGGATATCGTCTCCCTCGCCGGTTTATCGCGCGCGACGGTCACGGACACGGTGGCGTCCCCCGACGCGTCGCGTTCGCTTCCCGCGACGCCCGTGGACCCGCCGACGCTCAAGATGACCTTCGGCGTCAACGACTCGACGCTCGGCGGTCGCGAGGGGAAGAGCCTGACCGGCCGGAACATCTGGGACCGGCTCGTCGCGGAGGCGGAGACGAACGTCGCGCTTCGCGTGTACCAGCCCGAGGGCGGCGGCGGCGGGGACGCGTTCGAGGTGCACGGCCGCGGCGAGCTCCACCTCGGCGTCCTGATCGAGACGATGCGCCGCGAATCGTTCGAGCTCTCCGTCTCCCCGCCGCGGGTCCTGTTTAAGGACGACCCCGAGCGCCCGGGGCGGCGTCTCGAGCCCCTGGAGGACGTCTTCGTGGAGGTGGACGAGCAGCACGTGGGCGCGGTGATCGAGGCGCTGACCGTGCGCAAGGGCGAGCTGGTGGACATGACGCACGGCGCGGGCGAGGGCGGGCGGACCAAGCTGCGGTTCACGTGCCCGTCGCGCGGTTTGATCGGGTTCCGCGCGGCGTTCGCGAACGAGACGAGGGGCTCGGGGACGATGCACCGCGCGTTCCGCTCGTACGGCGAACACCGCGGGGCGATGGACCGGGTGCGGAAGGGCGCGATCATCTCGAGCGCGACGGGGGTGACGACGGCGTACGCGCTGGGGCAGCTGGAGGCGCGGGGGACGCTGTTCGTGGGGCCCAAGACGGAGGTGTACGAGGGGATGATCATCGGGGAAAACGCGAGGGACGAGACGCTGGAGGTGAACCCGTGCAAGGAGAAAAAGCTGACGAACATGCGCGCGAGCGGGAACGACGAGACCGTCAGGCTCACCCCGCCGAGGGTCATCACGCTCGAGGAGGCGATCGGGTACGTCCAGGGGGACGAGCTCATCGAGGTCACGCCGGGCGCCATCCGGCTGAGGAAAGCGGAACTCGACGCGGGGAAGAGAAGGGCGAGCGCGAGAAGAGCCGCCAAGGCGTGACGCGCGGCGCGAAGGAAGAGATCACGCGTCGCGTACGGCCTCTCACGCCTCCTTCGCCCCGCCCTCACGCCTCCTTCGCCGCCTCCTCGCCCTCGCCCTCACGCCTCCTTCGCCGCCTCCTCTCCCTTCTCGAGGGGCCCGCCGATCTTTTGCGCCTCCCCGTCCTGCTCCCCGAACGGCGCGCCCCGAAAGTAAAAGGGGAGGTGCTCCCCCTCCTTCTTATCCATCAGCTCGCACCGCTCCGGGCACATCTCGTGCCTCGCCGGCGGCGGGGGGTCCGGTTCGTGCATCGCCCATCTCAACCACCCCTCCGCGTCCGTGTGCGCCGAGCACTCGAGCTCGGTCGCCTGTTTGCTCTCCGCGCGCGTTCTGGCGAAGCTCCCGGTCCAGCCCACCTGGACCGACCCCGTGGGCTGCTGCAGCACCGCGTTGTGCATGAGCCATCGCGTGGCTTTGTGCTCGGGCCGGCGGTCGAGCGTCGCGTACGCCCACGCCATCATGGCCAAAATCTTCGTGCCCTTGACCTCTGGCGCGACGCGGACGACGGCGGCCTCGAAAGCCGCCCAGGTGGACTCCTCGGGCTGCGTGCCCATCTTCGCGAACACCCAGAGCGTGACGTGCACCTGCTCGGCGGTCATCTCGAGCGGGAGACGCGCTCGCGCGGCGGCTTCGAGCGCGATCCACACCTCATCCGGGGGCGGGGGGGCGTCCTCGTCCTCGCCGTCGCCGTCGCCGTCGCCGGCGTTCTCGTCCGCGGGGGGGGGAGGGCCTTCTTCCTCCTCGTCCGCCATCTTGCCCTCGAGCCAGACCTCGGGTTCCTTCGCCACGGGCGGGGACCGCGGGAGGGTCGCGAACGCCCACAGGATGTTCACGACGTCCTCCACGGCGAACGCGCCGGATTCGCAGTGGCGCAGGATCGCCGCCTCGAGCGCCTCCCAGCAGTCCGCGTCGGGCTTCTCGAGGCCCGCGGGCTTGAGCCGCGCGTACGACCACACCGCGTTCGCGACGCTCTTCGCGCTCATCTCGGGAGCGGTGTCCTCGGCGGCGATCTCGAGCACCGTCAGCGTGCCCTTCGTCGGAATCCGCGCCAGCGCGCCGAGGGACCAGAAACACCGAGCGACGTCGTCGGGGGACATGTTCAGGGCCAACGACTTGGCGTCCGCGTCCAGCTTCTCCCACCTCGCGTCGTCGGGCTGCTTCCCGAGCGTCGCGTACGCCCAGAGGCGGTCGGCCGCGGTCGAAGGCTTCACCATCGCGAACCGGGCCCGCGCGCCCGAGGGCCGACGCGCCGCGCGGAATGCGCAATTTCTCACGACACAAACTGGGCGTTTTCCTCCCCCCCGCCGAGAAAATATTGCGCTGCTCGTCTCGGATTGTGTCGCGCGACGACGAGATGTAGAGAAACGCCCCCCTGCTCGACCTCGCCCCGCCTCACACTACCCCCCCCTCGTCCGCGACGATGTCGTCGCTCGCGCGGACGCGCGTTTCGCGCGACGCGCGACTCGCGCGCGCGCGCCCTCGCGTCCCCGGCGGTTCCTCTCGCTCCCGGCGCGCGGTCGCGACGCGCTCGAGCGAATCATCCGCCCCGTCTTCGTCGCGCGACGCGCGGTCCGCCTCCGCCGTCTTTCCCGACGAGCGCCCCGCCGCGAAGCTGCTGCGCGTCTTGCGCTCCCCCGGGTGCGCGACGATGCCCGGATGCGCGGACGCCCTCGGCGCGACGCTCATCGCTCGCTCCGGCGAGTTCGAGTGCGCGTTCATGTCCGGCTACGGCGTCTCCGCGACGCGCCTCGGCGACCCCGACGTCGGCCTCGCGACGCTCGCGGACGTCGTGGACGCCGGCACGGCGGTGTGCCGCGCGGCGGGCCCCGGCGTGGCGATGGTGGGCGACGGCGACGCCGGCTTCGGTTCCTTCGCGAACGTCCGCCGCACGGTCGAGTCTTTCCACCGCGCCGGGTTCGCCGCGGTGTCCATCGAGGACCAGGTGTTCCCGAAGCGGTGCGCGTTCGCGGGCGGCGTCCGCGTCGTCTCGAGGCGCGAGGCGCTGAGTCGCGTGCGCGCCGCGCTCGACGCGCGAGACGACATTCGCGCCCGCGGAGGCGACGTGCTCATCGTCGCTCGAACCGACGCGCGGCTCGCGCGGCAGGATGATTTCGAGGACTCCGCGAGCGCGTTCGAGGAGGCGATGTGGCGGTGCGCCGCGTTCGAGGACATGGGCGCGGACGTGGTGTACTTCGAGGGCCCCGACGGCGTCGCGGAGATGGAGACCTTCACCAAGACGCGCGTGCGGCGGTCGACGCCGAAGATGCTCGCGCAGGTGGAGAAACCCGGGCGCGAGATCCTCACCGCGGAGCAGTGCGCGGACCTCGGCTTCGACGCGGTGCTGTACGGCCTCACCCTCCTCAGCGCGAGCGCCGCCGGGATGGAGCGCGCGCTTCGCGCGATGGGGAGGGGCGGGACGCACCCGACCCCGGGGAGGAGGGCGCGCGACCTGGATCCGAGCGAAGTCGGCGACGGCGCGCTCATGCCCTTCGACCATCTGTACGACGTCGTGGGGTTCCCGAAACATTTCGAGATGGAGGCGAGGTACGACCCGGAAAAGTTTCGGGTCTGAGAAGGGAAGCGGAGGCGGCGTGTTTCACGAAACGGTAGTCTAGAGCTCCTGACGACGCGACGTTTTTCGTCCTTTATTATTGATTGGACGCGCGCTTCTCTCGCGTACATTGGAAAGGCCTTGGTCCGTCGCGCTTCGTCGTCATCCGAGCTTCGGGAAGGGCGTCGTCTTGGCGAGGACGACGACCCTGCTCTTGTGACTGATGTACCCCTTGATGAACTTCCTGAATATGAGGTTCGCGACCACGCACTCCACCTCGTCGATGTCCATCTCCGTCCCGCACCACGCCAGCGCGCGGTTGAAGAGGTGCAGCGACACCTGGTTCGCCTTTTGCGGATGTTTCGCGCTCGACCACGCGTGCGTCTTTTGGAACAGCGTCCGCAGCGCGATGTTCCTGAGCTTTTCCAGCACCAGGAACGTCCCCTGCATGATGAACGTCACCTGGTGTTCCCTGAGGGCGTCGTTGAGCTGGCGCACGTTCCCGCGCTTCACCGCCTCGACGACGGCGTCGTACTCGCTCAGCCGGTACTTGGCGAGCAGCCTCGGCGTCGGGAGCTTCCCAAGGATGAGTTTCGCGGGGACCAGGTACCTCAGCACGAGCCTCTTGTTCCTCGGGTTTCTTCTGCTGCAGTGCTCGAACGCGTACGTCAGGTGCTGCTCCGCGCGCCGGTAATCGTCGTCGAACACCGCGAGCCGCCCGACGTAGTACGAGTACGTCACCTTCTGGCTCGACGGGAACGACTCGAACGGGGGGAACGTCGGGAGGCCCACGGCGGCGATGAGGTTCTTGCACAGATGCAGCGTGTTGAGCTTGAAGTAAATCTTGAACAGCTCGGTGACGAGGAAGAGACTCGCGCGCTTCTTCTCCTGCACGCTCGTGTTGGCCGTGTTGCGATACACGAGCATGAGCAGAGCGCCGGCGTCGTGGAGCTTGGAGGCTTTCCGGCCGGCGGCGCGCGCGTCTCCATCCGCCGCCTCGGCGAGCGCCTTGGCCGCGCGCACCAGGCGCGTCAACGCGTCGAGACCCCACGCGCTCTCCTGGAGCTTGAAGTCCTTCACGAACGCCTGCGTCGTCGCCGCGACCGCCGCGAACGCGTCGTCGCGCCTCGCCTCCGCGATCGCCGCGAGGCACTGGCAGTGGTTCGCGAACACCTCGTCGAAGGGCGCGGGGACGCGCGCCTGGCACAGCGCGCCGAGGTTCAGGTGGCGATCCGCCGCGACCGCGCCCGCGACCACCGCGCGCGCGTCCGGGTTCTCGACGTCGAGGAGGGACGCGAGCGCGGCGCCGTTCTGGCCGCGCACCGCCGCGCTCGCGGCGTCGAGGTACGCCCCGAGAGATCCGGACATCGCGGGGCGGTGGGAAGGGGGGTGGAGGGTGGGGAAGGGGGGGCCGCGCGCGGGGGCGCCCGGGCGAAAAGCGAAAAGGCGGTTCCCCGCGCCGGGCGAACGATCCGCGCGCGTCCTCGAGCGAACGCGCGCGCGCCCGAGCCCCGCGCGGACGGCGCGGACGGCGCGCCGGGGACGGACGAGGCCCGCGCGAGCGCGCGCGACGAGGAACTGCGACGCGGGCGAGGAACCGTCGCGCGTCGCGGGAAACGAACGGGAAGGGGCGAAGGGCGTCGCGCGCGTCGACGACGAGAGCAGCAGACGAGAGCGTGCTGCAGACGAACACGCGATGACGAGGGCCGGGCGGCGACGACCGGCGGGCACCCTGCTGTTTCAAAGGGTTCACCCTCGGAGGTTCATAGGGGGCGCGCCTCCGTCCGTTTTGGGGTGCCGATGAGTCAGCGGATATCGTCAACGGTGGCGGTCTACAGACCCCGTTTCGCCCCCGAGATTCGTCGCGATTCGGGACGACCGCAAATCTTCTGCCGACAAATACTGTGGTCTACCGATCGGGGCCTCCCGAAGGGGTCCGCCCGTCCCCGCGCCGCCCGCACTTTCTCACGCACACACCGCACGATGTCGACCGTCGTCGCGAACACTCTGGTCACCACCGCGTCCGCGCGCGCCGCGGGCGCCACTCGCACCGGTGCGTTCCCCTCCGCGGTTCCTCTTGGCGCGGACGCGCGCGCCGAGGCAAAAGCGAGGCGTCCGTCGATCCTCCACCGTCAGGGTCCGCGCGCCGCCGACGCGGGCCGCGGGTCCGCGACCGCGCCCGCGGGGACCCGCGCGAGCTCGCTCCCGCGACGCGCGCCGTCGAGACCGCGCCGTTCGCCTCGCGCGCCGAAGCGCGTCGCGCCCCACCCCGCGGCCTCGCCCGGCCCCGGCGCCTCGACCCGCGCCTTCGCGGAGCGCGGTCTCCGATCCCGTCTCGCCGCGGCGCCCCCCGCGCTGAGCTGGACGCGGAGCGGCGGATGGATGGATCGCGCGTCGCCGCGTCCCCCGCCCCCGCGCCCCCCCCCCCTCGCGCCGCGCCTCCACGCCCCGCGGCGCGACCGACGCCGCGCCCTCGGCGCTCGCGAGCCATCGCCGCTCTTCTCCATCGCGCGCTCGCGTCGACGACCCTGACCCTCCTCTCCCCTCCCGCGTCGCATCGGTCGTCTTCTCCCACGCTCGCCCTCTCCGCAGCCCGCGCGTCGTCGGCGTTTCCGTCGCGCGCTCGCGCGACGTTCGCTCGCGGCGCGGCGTTCCCCGCGCGTCGCGCGTTCGGTCCCGTCTCGGTTCGCGCGTCGTCCGACGGCGACAAGCCCCTCGGCGTGTTCAAGCTCGAGTACAGCATCGCGAACGACCTCGAGAAGTCCAAGGGGTGGAAGCCCCCCCTCGTCGTCGCCGTCAGCGGCGCCGCCGGGCAGATCAGCAACCACCTCCTCTTCAAGATCGCCTCCGGCGAGGTGTACGGCCAGGACCAGCCCATCGTCCTACGCCTTCTCGGCTCCGAGCGGTCCAAGGAGGCGCTCGAGGGCGTCGCGATGGAGCTCGAGGACTCCCTGTTCCCGCTCCTTCGCGAGGTGGACATCGGCATCGACCCCAAGCTCGTGTTCGAGGATGCGGATTGGGCGTTGCTCATCGGCGCCAAGCCCCGCGGCCCCGGGATGGAGCGCGCGGATCTGCTCGAGATGAACGGCGCCATCTTCGTCGAGCAGGGCAAGGCCCTGAACGAGGTGGCGAAGCCCACGTGCAAGGTGTGCGTGGTCGGGAACCCGTGCAACACCAACGCGTTGATCTGCATGGAGAACGCGCCGAACCTCGACCGCAAGAACTTCCACGCGCTGACGAGGCTGGACGAGAACCGCGCCAAGTGCCAGCTCGCGCTCAAGGCGGGGGTGTTCTACGACACCGTGTCCAACGTCACGATCTGGGGCAACCACTCGACGACGCAGGTGCCGGATTTCGTCAACGCGAAGATCGGCGGCAAGCCCGCGGCGGAGGTGATCGCGGACCAGGCGTGGCTGGAGGAGGAGTTCACGCCCGCGATTCAGACGAGGGGCGGCTTGTTGATCAAGAAGTGGGGGCGCTCCTCGGCGGCGTCCACCGCGGTGTCCATCGCGGACGCCATCAAGGCGCTCGTCACGCCCACGCGCGAGGGGGACTGGTTCTCCTCCGCGGTGTGCACGGACGGGAACCCGTACGGTATCGCCGAGGGGATCATCTTCTCCATGCCATGCAGGAGCGCCGGCGACGGGAGCTACGAGATCGTCGAGGGGCTCGAGATCGACGAGTGGCTCCAGGCGCGCATCGACGCCAGCGAGGAGGAACTCACGAAGGAGGCGGACTGCGTGTCGCACCTCACCGGCAAGATGGGCGGCGCGTGCGACCTCGCCGACGCGCCGGACACCAGCATGCCGGGCGACCCGGTCGCGGAGCTCTGAGCGAACGAGTGAACCGAAACGAGCCGCGAGGAGGGAGCGCCGGAGGCGGCCGCGACGTATAGTACGTACCGCGGACGCGCCTCGTCAAAAATATCCGAACGCGCGACAAAGGGAGTCCCGTAGAGCGACGCGACCGACTCGCTCGTCGAAAAAGGCGAGGCGAAGGGAGGCTTCGGACCCGCGTCTCGCGCGGGTTCGGACCATCCGCGACCCGCGCGCGGGAGCGAGCGGTGCGTGAATACGACACACGATCGTGATGCGTTGGATATATCAAATTCATATGTGCGTTTTATTATCGTATCGACCCCTCCTTCGCGGCGGGAGGGGTCGTGCGCGCGGCTTTTTTTCGCCCTTTTTCGGCGGTGGGCGTCGGCGCGCGTCGATCGAGTCGGTCGATCACGGGAGCTCGCCCTCGGCGGGCTTTCGCGCGACGAAGACGCCCCACGCGAAGACCCCCTTGTCGCGCTGGATGTCGGCGCGCTCCGTGAGCGACGAGACCCAGTTGTCGAGGTACTGGTCGGTGATGCCCTTGGACTTCATCTCCTCGCGGTTCTCGGCGATTTGCGAGAGCATGTTGCGGAAGTAGCGCTCGAGGTGGTTCGAGCCGTCCCACCAGTTGACGTACTTGAAGCCGCTCTCCTTGAGGAAGTCGATGTACATGGAGGGGCGGCCCATGAACGTGGTGGCGTTGCGGTCGGTGAACCCCTTGAGCGCCTTCTCGTCGGCGCCGTCCGCGCCCATGATGTCGGAGAAGACGAAGACGCCGCCGGGCTTGAGACAGCGCGTGAGTTCCTTGAAGAGCGCCACCTTGTCGCCCGCGTGGCAGAGCACCTCGCACGACCACACCGCGTCGAACGCGTTCGTCCACTCCTCGGGCAACGGCTCGTTGATGTTCCCCACCTTCGCGTCCACGAGGTGGTCGATGCCGAGCTCCTCACACGTCCTCAGGTTGTGCGCGTTCTGCCCCGGGCCGAGGTTGTACCCGGTCACCTTGCACCCCCACCTCTGCGCCATGGCGTGCGACCCGCCGCCGTGGCCGCTGCCGAGGTCGAGGATGTGCATGTCCTTCTTGATCGGCTTCGCCCACTCCATCTGCGTCATCATCCACTCCGTCGTGTACTTGGAGGACTCGAACACGCCGTCGGTCGGCTCCTTGTAGATGCCGAAGTGGATGTCGTGGCCGCCGCCGCCCATGACGCACTGGTAAAACGTGCGCGTCGTCTCGTCGTCGTACTGCTCCAGCACCTTGTCCGCCACCTCGTCCTTGCTGAACTGCTTGTCCACGAAATCAGCCTGCGATGGAGGGGGGGGGGGGG
>MDSW01002035.1_pt1 | contig 12863 bp, 11 predicted proteins | sample 811171 | NCBI WGS metagenome assembly MDSW01 (sample SAMN05326641, study PRJNA326480) | marine metagenome | isolation source: seawater | place: Atlantic Ocean: North West | collected 2012 | reverse complement strand
AATCGCGCCCTGCCGCGTTGCGAGTCTTGATCGTGGCACGCCACGACGCGGCGACTCGCGCCTTGCAGGACACGATTTGCGGACGCCAACGCGGCGCTCGTATGAAGCCTCAACAGGCCCTATGGCGTATACGTTCGTCCGCGCCAGGTGCGTGGGCGCCCGCGACGGGCGGCTGCCAGCGCCTGCCACTGAAGCACAAGTGTCACAGCAGTCGCTGCCGGGTGTAGCACCACGGCCAGGGCGCGTTGCCCGGTGGCCCGGGCGACGGCCACGCGGGCTGTAACCAGGAGCGTGATCGCGACCAGGCTGGCGGCCAGCGCTGTCTGATGAGCGCTGGCCCATGCCGCCAGTGCGGCTAGGAACGGCCCGATATGTCCGCCGGCCAGCAGCAGGGTCCAGACCGGCAGGCCGATCGGCGTGGCCATGCCTTCGGTGGCGTCCTTGGAAAAGCCGCGCCAGGCGCTGGCCAGGCCCTCATACATGCGACAGCGTGCCAGGCCGGCTGCGTTGAATAGATCCGTGGCATGGCCGGCGCGACGCACGTTGGCCGGCAGGTGCAGACCGTCGTGCATGTGCGTGGCCATCGCGCCATGTCCGCCGGCGTCGGCATAGGCGCGGCGGGTCGCGAGCATGAGCTGGCCGCAACCGGCGGCCAGGCTCGGTGCTCGTGGCATCAATCGCGCCAGTGCAATCGGTAGATAGCCCAGTAGCAACACCGGAATCATGGGGACCAGCAGAGTTTCGCCCCAGGTGTTGGTGGGCTGTTGCGGGAAGCCGCTGGCCAGTCCCAGCCGGCGCCGATGAAGCCAGCCCGCGGATCGGACCAGGGCGTCCGGCGACAATGTGACGTCAGCATCCATGAAAAGCAGCGTGTCGTGGCGAGCCGCCTCGGCGAGCTGGGCACAGGCGTGTTGCTTGCCGTTGATGCCCGGCGGAAGCGCGGCGCCGTGGATCAGACGCAGGCGTGGATCGGCAGAGGCCATCTGCAGAACGCGTGTGGCAGTATCGTCGCTGGAGCCATCGTCGAGGACTATGACCTCCAGCGCGACGTCGCGGCTGGCTAGCGCAGCGGCCAGCGTGGCCTCGATGCGCGCGGCTTCGTCGCGGGCCGGGATGAGCAGAGACACCGGAATGGGCTGACCGTGGCCCGAGACAGGCCCGGGGACACGAAACAGGCCCAGGTTCATCAGCGTGAGCCCGACATAGAGAGCGGTCAGCGCCAAGCAACCGAGCGCGAACCAGAGCATCACGAGGCGTCGCGGTCGTGGCGTGCGTCAAAGGCTCGGCCGGCGAGTGCGGCCTTGATCCGCCGGCCCAGATCATAGATCCCGCCCACGCCGGCGCCGCCGGCGATCAGCGTGTCGAAGCGGGACGGCTCGCGGGCGATGGCGTCTTCGGCCAGAGCATTCATGCAGGTCGCAAGGTCGGTGGTTAGCGTCTTATCTGTGGCCTCGGCACCGAGACGTGGGGCGCCGAACCGACACAAGGCCTCGGGCTTTTTCTCGCTCCAGAAGGGATATTCCACGGCCAGCGGCAGGGCTACGGCCTCGGGCACGCGCGCCAGCAGGCGGGCCAGACCGGGGCGCAGAGCGACCGGGCGATCTCGCGGGTCGGCGAACTCGCCCTGGGCGGTGATCCAGAGCATGCGCTGTGGCGCGTCCAGCAGGCCGGTGGCCACGCGCATGAAACGGGCAGCGCCGCGATAGCCTTCGGTCTCGATGCCGAAAATGCCGGCCCGCTCGAGGATTCGATACTGGGACAGGGCGGCTGCGTCCATGGGCCCGTAGCTCTCACGCGCGGCGAACAGCCGCTGTGCCAGCACGATGAACAGTGCCGGGTCCCACCAGGCCGGGTGGTTGGAATAGACCACGATGGGCCGGTCGGCGGCGAGTCCGGCCAGCGACGGATCGAGACCGGGGCGGGCCAGGCGCAGCGCATGGAAAGAGGCGGCCATCTGGCGTTGCATCACCCAGGTGAAAAACGCCACGGCCAGTGCCGAGCGCCGGGCAGCCACCGCGTCTGCGGCTGGGGTCACGCCGCGCCCTGCCGGGCGCTGAAGTCAGCGTCCAGGGCGTCGGCGGCGATCCAGCCGGACATCAGCGCCATGGGCATGCCCGGGCCGGGATGCGCAGAGCCGCCGGCCAGATACAGGCCGTCGACGTAGCGGCTGCGATTGCCGGGCTTGAAGGCACCCATCATCTTGCCGTGGCTGGCCAGGCCGTAGATGGCCCCGTCCAGTACGCGATAGCGCTCGTGGATATCCTGCGGGGTGAGGGCGCGCTCGACCACGATGCGCTGTTCCAGGTCATCCATGCCGGCGGCCCGCGCCAGCTTGTTTAGGATGACCTGGCGATAGCCCGGCAACATCTCTTGCCAGTTCTGGCCGGGGCGTATATACGGCGTGTGGACCAGCACATAGAGCGCTTCGCCGCCCTCGGGGGCCACGCCGGGTTCGGTGCGTGACGGGGCCGCTATATAGGCGGTCGGGTCGGGTGCGGGAATGCCCTGGTGATAGATCGCGTCGAACTCTTCTTCCGGGTCACGCGAGAACACGAAGTTGTGATGCGCGAGATGCGCGTAGGCCCGGTCCAGGCCCAGATAGAGCACCACGCCCGAGCAGGCGGGCTCGCGCGGGCCGGTCTTGGCAAAAGCCTTGGCCGGGGAGCCGCCCACCAGCTCGTCGTAGGTGCGCACCGAGTCCATGTTGGAGATCACGGCGTCGAAGGCCATCGCGTGGCCGTCGGTGGTCTTGATGCCGGTGGCACGTCGCCCGTCGCATGTAATTTCGGCCACGTCGACGCCGGTGTGGAAGGACACGCCCAGCGATTCGGCCAGCCGGGCCAAAGCCTTGGGCACGGCGCGCGTGCCACCCATGGGATACCACACCCCTTCGCCCACCTGCATGTGGGCGATACCGGCCAGCACCGCCGGCGAGGCAGCGGGCGAGCTGCCCACATATTGGATGAAGTGATCCAGCATCTGGGCCACGCGCTCATCCTTGACGTGCTTGCGCACCAGCTGGCCCATGGATTGATGCATGCGCAGCGCCATCACGTCGCGCATGGTCTTCCACGACATGTTCTGGCCGACGTCGATGGTGTCCCGCAGGTCTTGTACGGCTTTCCAGAAGAAGAACTTGTCGGAGATGCGCGACAGGTTCTCGGCCACGCTCAGAAAATCGCGATAGCCTTTCTCGCTGCCGGGCGCAAAGGCTGCCAGCTCCCGGTCCATGGTGGCCATGTCCTGGTGCAGATCCAAAACGTCGCCGCCGTCGAAGAAACAGCGCCACTGCGGGTCCAGGCGGACCAGGTCCAGCATGGCCTCGATGGGCGTATCGGCCTCGCCGAAGATCCGCTCCAGCACGCGCGGCACGGTCAGGATCGTGGGCCCCATGTCGAAGCGGAAACCATCCTCTTCCCAGACCGCGGCCTTGCCGCCAAGCCAGTCGTTCTTTTCCAGCACGGTGACGTCGTAACCGCGGGCGGCTGCGGTGACCGCAGCGGCCAGCCCGCCGAGGCCCGCGCCGATGATGCCGATGGTGGGCCGGTTCATGCGAGCACTCCTTTGCGCGATAGGTTCAGATCGTCGTCGATCAGCCGGGCGGCAATACGCGCCGATTCAAAGATGGTAGGCAGGCCGCTGCCCGGATGGGTGCCGCCGCCCGTCAGATAGACCCGCTCCAGATCCTCGAAGCGGTTGTTGGGCCGCCAGTGCAGCATCTGGCCGATGTTGTGCGCCAGATTGAAGGTCGCACCGCGGTAAATGTCATAGCGCGTGGCCCAGTCGGCCGGGGTGATCATGTGCCAGGTCTTGATCCGGGCATCGAGTGTCTCACGGGAGATGTTCACCAGGCCGGCCAGCCGGTTGAGCATCAGCTCGCGATAGCGTGGACCGGCCTCGTCCCAATCCATGGGGCCACCGTCGGCGGCGAGATTACCCACCGGAGCCAGCATATAGATGGTGCTGTGGCCCGCCGGGGCCAGCGTGGGATCGGTCTGGCTGGCGTTCTGGATATATAGCGTGGGGTCTTTGGGCGCGCGCTGGGCCTCGATGGCCCGGATATCGCCCAGATAATCGGCCGACAGATGAATCGTGTGGTGGTGCAGCTCGGGATAGTCGCCTTCCAGGCCCAGATACAGCATGCAGGTCGAGCAGCTGTATTGTTTGGTTTCGATGCGTTTATCTGTCCATTTCTTGCGCAGCCGGTCAGGCACCAGCTTGTGCATGGCGCCGGCAAAGTCGGCGTTGATCACCATGGCATCGGCCGGATAAAAGCCTTGGCCGGTGACGGCTCCCACGGCCTTCTTGCCGTCGAACTCGATGCGCTGTACCGGCTCGGACAAACGAATATCTACGCCGGTATCGCGCGCAACGCGCGCCATGGCCTCGGTAATCGCCCCGCAGCCGCCGATAGGGTGGTAGACGCCAAAGCCGTGCTCGACGTGCGAGAGAATCGTGAACAGGCTCGGGCACTTGAACGGCGACATGCCCAGATATTTCGACTGAAACGAAAACGCCAGCCGCACCTGCGGGTTGTTGAACCAGCGCTTGAGATCGTTATCCACACTGGTTAGCGGGCGCATCAGCGGCAGGGCCTTCAACACGTCGGGGTGCGTCAGATCACGAAGTCCGGCAAACGGACGCTGCAACAGCGGACGAAACGCATCGAACTTGATGCGGTTGGCCGCCAGGAACGCCGGAACCTGCTCGGCATCGTGGGCGTCGAAACGCGCGACTTCGGCCTGCAGCTTGTCGACATCGTGGCTGGCCAGGATCGAACCGCCGGACTCGAAGATCAGCCGATACATCGGGTCCAGGCGCACCAGCTCGACCTCGTCCTCGAAGCGCCGCCCGCAGGCCTCAAATATCTCCGACAGAATCTCGGGGTAGAGAAAAAACGTGGGCCCAAGGTCGAACGTGAAACCGTCCATGGCCAGGGACGATGTCCGACCGCCGACGCGATCCTCACGCTCGAGCAGGGTCACGGCTGCGCCCTGGGCGGCCAGCAGCATGGCCGCAGCCAGCCCGCCGGGCCCCGCGCCGATGATGACGACCTGCTTGCCTTGGGGCCGGCCGGTCAGGCCGCGAAGCTGGGACAGCGCCTGGCGGGCGCCGGCGCGCAGAGCGTTTTGAATCATGCGGTTGCCTGTGTCGGGCGACGCGATACCACGACCGCGATATAAGAGCTCGGTGCATTTACGTCGCGCGTGCGGGCCGCGATGCAATGCCCCGTCGTGCCTCTTACACGCGATAGTATGACGTATCACGTTCACGTCCTTACGGGCGTGTATCGCCTGCAACGGACGACAGATGCATGTCGGAAACGCCTACCGAAGACTGCGCGGTCGCGCTTGCCGGCTATATTCGGGCAGCGCGCGGTGCCCAGGCCGCCTGGCAGGCGCGCAGCACCCGCCAGCGCGTGCGGCTCATCGGGGCCTTGCGGCATGCGCTGGCGGCCGACGCCGACGGTGTGGTTGCGGCCGTGGGCGAGCGTTTTGATCGCGGCCCGTCCGAAACGCTGACCGCTGAAGTCATCCCGCTGGCCGATGCCGCCCGTTTAATCGCGCGTCAAGGCGAAGCGATACTGGCGCCGCGGCGTTTCGCCGCGGCCGGTCGACCGGCCTGGCTGTGGGGCGTGACGGGCGAGACACGCCGCGTGGCCCACGGTGTGGTGGCCATTATCGCGCCGGGCAACTATCGCCTGCTGCTGGCCGGCGTACAGATTGCCCAGGCGCTGGCGGCCGGTAACGCGGTGGTGGTCAAGCCCGCGCCCGGGGCCAGCGCGCCTATCCTCTGGCTGCGCGAGGCCCTGATCGCGGCCGGACTGCCCGAGGCGCTGTTTCAGGTGCTGGACGAAACCCACGCAGCGGGCCGGGCTCTGGCCGCGGCCGATGTCGACAAACTGGTGCTGACCGGCTCGGCGGCCACCGGCCGCGCGGTGGCCGCCCGGCTTGCCGAGCGCGGCGTGCCGGCCACGCTTGAGCTGTCCGGCAATGATGCGGTGTTCGTGCTGGCCTCGGCCGATATCGCTCTGGCCGCGCGGTCCATTGTCTGGGGCATGAGCATCAACGGCGGGGCCACCTGTATCGCCCCGCGACGCATCATCGTGGCCCGCGCCTGCTACGGCGCACTGGCGGCCGCGCTGGCCGCTGAGTTGGCCAGGGCCACGCCGCGCACGGTGGCTGCAACGCCGCATGCAACAGCCTGTGAGCAGGTGGCCGCCGCCATGGATAACGGCTGGCAGCTTTTGGGCCGCGCGCCGCAAATGAGCGATGCCCGCATGGCCCCTTGTGTTTTGAGTCGCGATAGCGTCGCCGAGCCGCCGCTGCCGGGCGATCTATTCGCGCCGGTCGCGGCGATGACGGTCTTTGACGATGTCGAGGCAGCGCTCCTCAACGAACAGAACAGTATTTATGCTCTCGGCAGCGCGGTTTTCGGTGCAGACGACGCCGCCCGGGCGCTGGCGCGTCGCCTGCCGGCGGGCGTGGTTACGGTCAACGATCTCATCGCACCCACGGCCGATCCTCGCGCGCCGTTTGCCGGCGCCCGGGCCAGCGGCTACGGCGTGACCCGCGGTGCCGAAGGCCTGCGGGCCATGACGCGGCCCCAGACCGTGCTCACGCGGGCGGGCAAGCGCCGGCCCCATCTGGCCACGCCCGGTGCTCAGGATGCCGATCTGTTCAAGGCCTATCTGACTATGGCCCACGGACGCGGCCTGCGCCGGCGTCTGGCAGGGCTCAGGGCGGCGATAGCGGCTGCGAGGGGGCGTTGACAATACGGGCTAGAAATACTGCATCGAAAAACGAATGGTGCCGCCCGGCTCAGACAGTTTGATCGCGGCGTCGTCATAACTCGGCGGGCCGTGATGCATCTGGGCGTCGTTGGAAAAACCCATGCCTTCCTTGGGCCAGCCGATCCAGTTGGTATCGAGCCGGTCGTTGTTATTGGTATCGGCATAGGCCTGCACCGCGTAAACGCCCGGCGGGATATCGTGAATGGTCACGCTGGCCTGGCCGTCGGCATTCGCCGGCGCGCTGCCCTTGTAGGCACACTGGGCCTCGGTAAAGTGCTTGCGATCGCAGACGGCGACACGGACCACGCCGTCGATATCCTCTACGTCCGTGATATTTACGGTGAGGGTCGCGGCTGCGGCCGGGGTCAGACCCGCCGTTAGCAGTAACACGCTGATCAGCACCCGTTGCATCATGGCTCCTCCGTCGAAGTCGATAGGTTCGGCGCCCGGCCAAGGCCGGCCAATAGGCCCTGGGCGCCCACCACGGCCAGGCAGGCCACCAGGTAGGCATCAGAAAACGCCGCGGTGGCCGCACCGTGCGTATAGAGCGGGTTGAGCGCGCCGGCGCCAGTGGCCTGGCGTGCGGTCAATACGCTGCCAAAGACTGCCGCACCCGTGCCCGAACCCAGAAAGAAGAACAGCTGATAGATGCCAAAGCCCACGCCCGCAATCTCGGCGGACAAGGCCTTGGAGGCGGCATTGGCCGCCGGCGAGGTCACCCCGGCATAGCCGGTGCTGGCAATGATCAGGCCGACGGCCACCAGCCACGGCGCCCCGCCCACGGCCACCGACGAAAGAAACACCAGCCCGGCCAGCAGGATCGTAAGGCTCGTACTCAGGACCGCACGGGGTGTGAACCGGTCTGACAACCGGCCGATGGTGGGCGACAGCAGGGCCACCGAAAACGCACCGGGGGCGATGGTCAGCCCGGTCTGAAACGCGGACAGCCCCATCTGATTAATGAGTAGCAGCGGCGTCGGGAACAGGCCCCCGCCGATGAATGCGCCCTGGGAGAGCAGCGCGATACCGGCCGCCGACAAGAACTGGCGATTAGCGAACAGCGCCGGCGGGGCAAACGGATAGGCCGCCCGGCGAATCCGCAGCGCGAAGCCGGCCAGCAAGACGCCAGCGGTGATGAGCGCGCCCCAGGCCTGCGGCGCAGCCAGACCGGCATGATTGGCCGACGTCAGACCGAACAACAGCGCGGCCGCGCCGCCGGCCAGCAGCAGCCCGCCGGCCAGATCCAGCCGGGCCAGGCGATGCGCCCGATCGGCGCGTTCGCCGCTCGCCTCGGGCAGGTAGCGCCAGGCGGCCACGAACAACACGCCGATGACGGCCAGGGTGCCAAAAAACAGGATCCGCCAGCCTGCCGCCGTGACGCCCACCCCGGCCACCAGCGGCCCGGCCGCGGCCCCCATCCCCACAGCCGAGGAGAGCGTGCCGAAGACCGCGCCGCGCTGCCCGGCCGGAAACAGTCGCGCGACCGATCCATAGGCCAGCGAGGGAATGGCCGCGGCGCCTGCGGCCTGGATGGCCCGGCCGGCCACCAGCACGCCGAAGCTCGGCGCGAGGGCGGCGATCAACGAGCCGATGCCGAAGATCACCAGCGCGGATAGAAACGTCGCCCGCAGGCTGTAGCTGTCGGAAACGCGCCCGTACAGGGCCACCCCGGTAGCAAACACGATGGAATAGGCCGTGATGATCCAGCCCGACGTACTGGCCGCGATGCCCAGCGCTGCACTCACCGCCGGAATGGCCACGTTGACCATGCTGTTGTTGAGCACGCTGGTGAATGCGGCCAGCACCATCACCAGCAGCAGTGGGTTGGTCAGCGGTGAGGTCGAGGCGGTATCAGACGTGCGATTCATGCCGGATGTTCAAAGAACGAGCCGGGCGTACTCTGCCACGAGCGCCGTGGCCGTGCGTTGTACATGCCGGCATTAACCGGTGGTTAGAAGCCCAGGCCCATCTGATCCCCGGGGGCCGGCGGCGGGGCAAACTGTGTGGTATCCAGCGCAAAACGGTGTTGATTCAGACCGTGTTGCCGACAGGCCAGGCGAAACCGCTTGGCGATCAGCTCGGCGTAGGTGCCGGTACCGGTCATGCGCGTGCCCCAGGCCGAGTCATAATCCGCGCCGCCGCGCATCTGGTTGATCAGGCTCATCACGTGGGCGGCACGGTCGGGGTAATGGGTATCTAGCCACTCGCGAAACAGGGTCTTCACGCTGTGGGGCAGGCGCAGTAGGACATAGTTGGCCCGGGTGGCGCCGGCGCCGGCCGCCTGGGCCACGAGATGCTCGATTTCGTGGTCGGTGATCATGGGGATGATCGGCGCGACCAGCGCGCCGGTCGGCACACCCGCCCGGGCCAGTTCGGCAATGGTGTTCAAACGCTGCCTCGGCGATGCCGCACGCGGCTCGAGCGTGCGCTTGATGGCGCCGTCCAGGCTGGTCACGGAGACGAATACGCTCACCAGGTTGCGCCGGGCCATGCGCGTCAGGATGTCCAGGTCGCGCGTGACGTGGGCGCCTTTGGTGATGATAGAGACCGGCTGGTTGAAGGCCTCGGCGGTTTCCAGAATCTCGCGCGTGATCGCCAGCCGGCGGTCGTCAGGCTGATAGGGATCGGTATTGGCGCCCAGCGTGATCGGCTCGCAGGTATAGACGCGGTGCCGCAGCTCGTCGGCCAGCAGCGTGGCGGCTTCGGGCTTGTAGTAGAGCTCGGTTTCGAAATCGCGCCCGGCTGAATGGTCGAGATACTCGTGCGTGGGCCGGGCAAAGCAGTAGATACAGCCGTGGGCACAGCCCTTGTACGGGTTGATGGAGGCTGAAAACGGCACGTCGGGCGAGTCGTTGCGCGCGATCACGCGCCGCGTGGGATCGCGATGCAGACGCGTCGGCGGCGCCTGTTCGCCCGCGGCTTCGACCTCGTCGGCCAGGGTATTCCAGCCGTCGTCGAAATCCTCGGCGTGGGTCGCTGCGAACCGGCTGGCCGTGTTAGTCAACGCGCCGCGCGATTTGTGATGAACGGGCCGGTGTGTCATTCGATGACTGTATGAAAATACAGCCATAAGAGCAATATGGCTGCCCTACGGCGTGTCAGCACGCCGCCGGTGCCGTGGCATGGTTATTTAGATGTATTTGACAACGATAGGGCCGCCGCCTACATTGCTGCCACTCTCCGATCCTGCGCGGTGTCATCATTTCTCGGCCTGGCTGTTCTTCCATGCGATCTCTTCTCGGCGGTGGCGTGGGGCTGGTGTTGTCGGCGGCGACTACGCTGCTGCTTGGCGCCTGTGCCGTCGGCCCGGACTACCAGGCACCCGCCGGGCCGGCCGACTCGGCTTACGACATCAACGAGCGCACCGCCGGCGATACGGCCACCGACGACGAGCAGGCGACGGGGGCCATGGCCCCCCAGGCGTTCGATGCGGCTGCCAGGGTGCGATCCGACTGGTATCGAATCTTCGGCTCCCAGCGCCTGGACGGGCTGATTGCTCGGGCCGTCGAACACAGCCCGACGCTGGCCGCCGGCCAGGCCCGGATCCAGGCCGCGCGTGAAGTCGTCAAGCAGAACAAAGCCGCACTCTATCCGCAGATCAACGTCGGGGCGGGCTATGACCGGCGACGGGTGACGGGCGCGCAGTTCGGGATCAACGACCCGACGTTCACCAACGTATTCAATTTCTACGATGCCCAGGCCACCGCCAGCTATGACCTGGATCTGTTCGGGCGCACGCGACGCGAGATCGAGGCTGCCAACGCCGCGCTCGATCGTCAGCAGTACCGGGTGGTGGATACCTACGTCACGTTGATCAACAACGTAGTGGCCACCGCGGTGGCCGAGGCCGGCCTCAACGCGGCCATCGACACCACGCGCGCCTTGATCGATAGCCAGCAGAACGCGCTGGATATCGTGAACCAGCAGATCGCCTTGGGTGCCGCGATCGAGGCCGATGCGACCCAGGTGCGTACCCAGCTGGCGCGCACGCGGGCGTCGCTGGAGCCCCTGAAGAAACAGAAAGCGCTGGCCGTGAACCGGCTGGCGGTGCTGATCGGCCAGGCACCCGGCGACTTCGAGGATCCTGCCTTCACTCTGAATGAGCTGCGGCTGCCGCAGACCCTGCCGGCCAGCCTGCCAAGCCAGCTGGTCAGTCAGCGGCCCGATATCCTGGCCGCCGCGGCCGCGGTGCACGCCGCCAGCGCCGAGATCGGCGTGGCCACGGCCAATCTATTGCCTGATCTGCGGATCAGCGGCTCCTACAGCCGTCAGGCGCTCACCCCGGCCAATCTGGGCGATCCCGTCAACGCGCTTTATACGCTGGGCGCCCAGCTAGCCGCGCCCATCTTTGCCGGCGGCCGGCTGCGCGCACGGCGTCGCCAGGCCAAGGATTTGTACGTGGCCGCGCTGGCCGAATATCGCGCAACGGCCCTGTCAGCTTTCGGCGACGTCGCCAACGCGCTGCGCTCGTTGGAATCCGACGCCCGTGCGCTGGTGGCCCAGCGCACGGCTGTAGACGCCGCGCGGGATAACCTGGCTACGGTACGCGCCCAGATCGACAACGGTGCTGCGGATTATGTCGCGCTGTATACGGCCCAGGCCCAGTATCAAACTGCCGAGCTTGCCTTCACCGAGGCCCGCGTGACGCGCTATCGCGATACGGCTGATCTGTTCCGCGCGCTGGGCGGCGGCTGGGCGGATGAGAACGGCCAGCCCTTGCCTGCCGCCACCGGACAGCCGGCGGCCACAGCCGAATAGGCCCGCACTACGGGGCGATCTTCTTGCCGGCCCAGTCGAACAGTTGGCCCGTGTCGTCCGGCGTAAGCTGGGCGATAACGCCCAGCAGATGCTTGGCGGCCTGAATCGGCGTTTGTAGCTGCTTGTCGGGCACGCGCTTTTGAAACGGCGCCGACAGGTCGGTGTCGACGGTGCCGGGATGCAGGCCCACGCAGATCAGGCGTTTGGATTTACGCGCCAGCTCGATCGAGGCGGTTCGGGTGAGCTGGTTCTGGGCCGCCTTGGAGGCGCGATAGCCGTACCAGCCGCCATAGCCGTTGTCGGAGATCGAGCCCACCCGCGCGCTGATCGACGCCAGCACCGCGCGCTCGCCGTGAGTCATCAGATCGGCGAAGTGCTTGATCATCAGCGCTGGGCCGGTGGCATTGACCGCAAAGCTGGCCGCGAAGTGCTCGGGCTGGATATCGGCCAGGCGTTTTTCCGGCCACTGGTCGTTGGCTTCGTCGTGCAGCAGGCCGGCGCAGTTGATCAACAGGTCCAGCCGTTCGTGACGTGCCCCCACCGCTTGGCGGGCCTCGCGGATACTGGCTTCGTCGGTGATATCCAGGGCCACGATCGCCAGGCGCTGTTCGCCGACCTCGCCCTGCAGGCTCGTGAGCGCGTCGGCGTTGGCCGGGCGTCGCGTGGTGGCGGTGATGCGCGTCGCATCGTCTTCGAGCAGCTGTTGGACGAGCGCCAGGCCGAGGCCGCGGGCGCCGCCCTGGATCAGAATATGTTTCGTGGTCATGGCGATGGCTGTGCAGGATCGGCCGCTTGAGTGGGGTTCAGGGTACGCGAGATGCGGCCAGGCAGATGTTGGCGGCGCGCCGTGTCAGCCGATCAGCCAGCTCAGCAGGACGACCCCCAGAGCCGTGACGACGATGCCCGAGATCAATCGCAACGCGAGCAGCCGGCGCAGCCCGGCGATGAGTATCAACACGCCGAGCACCAGTATCACCAGGCTGGCCGTGGAGTCGCCGATGCCCAAGGTATCGCGCAGGCCGGCATAGAAGCCGCCGAGGGCCTCGGACAGGTGCGTCAACAGCCAGGCCAGACCGTCGACGACGGTGCGGATCAGAGCGCCGAGCTGTTCGCCGGCCCAGTGAAAGAGCGACTCGTTGTCCATCGCGCGCGCCTGTTGCGGTTCGGCTCGACAGTCTAGGGGCTGTGGCCGCTTCGTACGAGCGCCGCGTTGGCGCCCAAAATTGGGCCAGGCAAGGCGCGAGCCGCCGGTCGTGGCGGGCCACGATCAAGGCGAGCAACGCGGCATGGCCCAATTTTCGGCCCAACCCTT
>MDSW01020943.1_pt1 | contig 12865 bp, 5 predicted proteins | sample 811171 | NCBI WGS metagenome assembly MDSW01 (sample SAMN05326641, study PRJNA326480) | marine metagenome | isolation source: seawater | place: Atlantic Ocean: North West | collected 2012 | reverse complement strand
CGTGGCTGAAAAAATCACGACGAGCCGAAACTTTGATTATGTTGACAATCAGCTGATTTCAAATCACATCGCAGGTACAGAAGCCGAATATAACGGCAAAACCTATATTCGTGGAGCAAACGGAAAACCATCCGTCTTTATCAAAGATGATAAAACATTGCTTGTTGGCAGTGAGGAACAACTGCACGCCATGATGATCGGCCAAGGGGGGGGGAATGATCTGGCTGCCATGGTTGGGAAGATTGAGGGAGATAACACATTTGTATTTGCGGCAAATGTTGAAGAATCGCCGGCAGCACTTTCTAAGGTCAACTTAAAAGGCATGGGTATGGCTGGTCAATTTTTGCAGGTCCTTGAGCTTGCCAAGAAAGCAGAGACTTTTTTGCTGGCTATTAACCCGGACAGCGATACGCCGATCTATCTACAACTAGCTGGCAGGGAAGAAAAGGATTCTAAGGACATCTTCCTGCAATTGAATTCGCTAGCGACGCTGGCGAAAGTCATGCTTCCTGCTCAGGTTCAACAGTTTCAGTCAAATCCTAACGTGGATGAAGCCACGTTAGGTGCGTTAACGGCGGCAACAGAACTGGCAAAAAACCTCTCAGTGAAAAACGATAACAACATTGTAACGGTGACCCTAACCTGGAATACAACTCTTAGAAATCAATTGCTAAACTTAGTAACTGTCGCCGCTGGAAATGCTCGTAGTGCGGCCCGAAAAGCCCAAAGCAATAACAATATGAAGCAAATCGGGCTTGCCATCTATAACTACGAATTCACTTATGAGAATTTTCCCGCTGGGGAAAAAGATAATATTAAATATGCTGATGGAAAGCCACTTTTGAGCTGGCGAGTACATATACTCCCCTTCATTGAGCAGCAGGCTTTGTATGATCAATTCAAATTGGATCAACCATGGAACAGTGAGCACAACATCAAGCTGCTGGATCAAATGCCACTCATCTACAAGCATCCTGAATATGAAGAGCTTGAGAACAAAACCGTCTACCGCGTTCCGTCCAGCGATGGATCGGTACTCGGTGAGCATAAGCTAATAGGAATAGAAGACGTTACTGACGGTACGTCATCAACTGCAATGGTGCTCGCCGTCGGCCCCGATAAGGCCATTGAATGGACCAAGCCCGGGCCACTGCCCATCGATGTAGACGACGTTACCTCATCGTTTGGTACCCTACAGAAAGTCATCATTGTTTTATTCGCGGATGGTGCGGTCCGGGATATTCCACTTTCTATGGAGAACGACGACTGGCTTAAGCTCTTAAATCGTCACGACGGTGAAGTGTTAGAGTTGTCACGCTAGGCGATCTCTACTTCTTTGCATTGATTGCGAAATTAAGTATCCGCACGGCCGAACCCTGACTCTTTGCATCCCGAGGCTGGCGAATACGCACCCTGACAGTGTGCCAGCCAGACATCAGGCCTTCGGCAAGCATTACAGTGCGTGGATAGTGCAGGCCGGCGCTGTGACGATGATAGAGGTTTACACTTCGCGGATTCTCATGATCATCTATATACACTTCCAATACACCGGCATCTGGCCCAGCTAATACATAGGCACCTAGTGATGTACCTTCAAACGTATATTTAAATTCACTATGTGGTTTTTCTGCGTGTAGTAACTTCAGACCAGCAAATTGCGATCTAAAGCTACCCTTAATGCTTTTCCAATCCGGAATCGATACCTGCCAGTTTTCGTCATAGCGGGCAGTGGCAGGTTCATTAAGTTGACCCCAAATATAACTCGCCTGGTCTAGGGATTTAGTCGGCAATGGATGTTTTATTAGTTTGTCGATTGGTTTGGTCCATGCGTGTTCGAGTAGTTTGGCAATCATTGCTGTGCAAATCGCATTTCCGTAAGGCTTTGGGTGAACCCCTCCATATAAAGCCCAGGTTGTCTTGTCATCATCAATCAGTTGGACGAGTTCCCGGCAAAGATTGACCGTCGAAACCTGATAATGCTCACAGACTTTGTTGTGTGCAGCAATCGGAATGGGTTCCTCGCCTTTCCTCATTGTTTCCATCATGCTCAAGTTGGCGAAATGTGTAACAACAATATCTGCGTTCGGATTATGTCTTCGAATCTGAGCGATCAATCCTTCCATGCCACGAATTGCATGTATCTCATCATGCTGGGCATCCTGATCATCATTAACTGCGAATTCTACAAAAATGAGGTCTACATCACCATGAGTGAGAACATCGCGAGTTAAGCGATGGGCTCCAGTGGTCGAACAGGTAGAGGATATCCCGGCATTGGTAAACTGAAACTCCGTTTTAGGGTATCTCTGCTGGAGTAGCTTGCACACCATCGGACGATACCCGTTCATGTAGGTGATGCTACCACCAATAAAAGCAACATGACCTTTACCAGCCTGTTCAAACACAAGTTTACAATTGGAGAGGGTTCCTCTTAGATGAATGTTTGAGGCGGATATATCCGGGATCTCCTGTGCAACCGCTGTCGAGATCATGCTAGCCAATAATAGGTATATCGCCATCTGGCTGTATAGAAATCGCATTAGGCAATGATATCCTCTACAATCTTCGCGTCTGCATTGACGGTCAATTTCTGTTCCTGCCCGTTATGTAGATAAAAGAGCTCTTTATGATCGATTCCGAACAACTTAAAGATCGTAGCCTGATAATCATTAGGTCGCACAATGTTTTCCGCTGCCTTGTGGCCAACTTCGTCTGATTCCCCGTAAGTCATGCCCGGCTTGATACCGCCACCAGCCAACCAGGTGCTAAACCCTTGCCCATTATGGTCACGCCCGCCAGTCTTAGGATCACCCTCCACGACAGGTAAGCGACCAATTTCGCCTCCCCAGTGTACCAGCACTTCGTCAAGCATTCCTCGTTGTTTAAGGTCTTTAACGAGTCCCGCAGACGGCTTATCTGTTTTCTTACAGGCACTAGGCAGGGACGTGTGCAGTGAATTGTGGTTATCCCACGGCTGACCTGCATGGAATAGCTGGACGAACCGCACACCCCGTTCTACTAACCGGCGGGCGATCAGGCAGCGTGTTCCGTATTCACGGGTTTTTTCTTCATCGATCCCATAAAGCTTATGTGTAGCTTCGGTTTCTTGAGAAATATCCAATGCTTCGCGAGCGGCATCCTGCATGCGAGCAGCCAGTTCATAGCTCGCGATTCGCGCATCTAATTCATGCTCCCCCGGATGCTTTTCGGCATGCCGACGATTTAACTTACCCAGAAAGCTAAGATTTGAATTCTGAATGTTGCCACGAAGATGCTCCGGAGCATCAAGATTAAGGATGCGTGGCTCTTTGGGGCGAAGTACGGTTCCCTGATAAACGGATGGCATCCAGCCATTGGACCAATTGTGGGTTGAATCGACCGGGTGCCCTCCGGGATCGGTAAGTACCATATAAGCCGGCAGATTCTGCGTTTCACTGCCTAACGCATACGTCACCCAACTACCCAAAGCAGGGCGTCCTGTAACTCCGGCAATTCCAGCATTCATGTATCGAATGGAAACTTCATGTCCGTTAAAACCGGTGTGCATCGAGCGAATCAGACAGATGTCATCTGCGATAGAACCCATATGAGGTATTAATTCAGACATTTCCGTGCCTGCCTCACCATGCTTGCGAAACTTGAAGGGTGTGCCTTTCAAGACCTTTGTCGCGCGTTTGATGAAGCTAAACCCGATATCGCCATCATAAGTTTTACCGTTTAGGCGAGTCAGTTCCGGTTTTGGATCGAACAAATCCATATGAGACGGGCCGCCGTGTTGGAACAGAGAAATCATGGCTTTGGCGCGAGGCTCAAAATGAGGCTGTTTAGCCGTTAGATCAAATGTCTGAGGTTCCAGTTTTACATTACGAGGAACACCGAGTAACTTTTCGTCTTTCAGCAACGATGCTAAAGCAACCATACCGAGGCCCATTGCATTTTCACGCAAAAACCCTCGACGAGTGAAATCTGTGGGATGCCCATACTTGGTCATATTCTTATTCCATATAAAGGAACTGGTTGGACGTCAGCAAGGCCTGACAGTAATTCGTCATCGCCTGCCCAAAAGGTGATTTATTTTTAGCGGCTATCAGTAAGACAACCTGCTGTTCTATAAAGTCGATCGACAGCTGAACTTCCTCTCTGGCCGGCGTTCGTCCATAAGCCAGCTGCCAACCATAAGCAATCTGTTCTGCAATGGTCGCATTTAATTCATAGGCATTTTTGCCTAGCGGTCCATGAAATTCTTTATCGGAAACCCAGGTTATCGCCGAATCCGTTTCCAGTTGAGTAATCGTATACACATTTGAAAACGAGTCCGACGTATGGTTTTCAATCATGTCCACAATCGCATCGATTGTTTCACCGGCTTCAACAGCGACGGTCACATCGTAGTCCACACCACCGGTCTTTGCAGTCCACTGGCCCAATTGGCCGGATCCACTACTGTATAGCGTTAGCCTTACTCCGTCACCGTTGGCCGAAGGGTGATGAAGATGACCCTTGATTTGCACTTTCCCGGAAACAGGAGACGTCCAGCGCCGAATCGGACTGAACCCCTTTGACGACGTATGCCCGGAGGTTTTATTGAGAAATGAATAACCTAGTTTTTCATCCGGCACCTTTTCTCCACCTTTCCAGGTATCACTACCGAAAAATGGAAAATGGGTAAAGCTGATCTGCGCCAATTCTCCTTCAGCTGCTTCACCAATTTCTCCGTATCCGAAGGACCAGGGGTCGACATTATTTAATGCATTTTCCGGCAAGACTACATCCAATCCTTCCAACGTCTCCGAATCCACTTTGCCCTGAGACTCCTGATTCAATCGCGAAGCGAAAAAGTCAGCATAGCGGAGAATAAAATCACTATTCATCAACATCAAAGACTGAGTCGCCACTGTCGAATTGTCGCGCTTAGTACAGTTGATCTCCATGGCTGGAGCATCGAATGCTTTTAGCAATGTGATTGGTTCAGTACGCTTCATTTGCAAATACACACTACGACGCTGAACATCACCATTGATGATGATCTGTCCGGATGTGTCTTTACCAACCATCACCGGGGCACCGAAGGCTGTTTTATCAAGCTTGCCACTCACTTCCAGAATCGAATCGCGGATTGCCTCAGCATCAAGACGTTTGACGGGAAAATGTGAGTACAACTGATTGCCACCATCCACTTGATCTGCTTCCCGAGTCCGGGTCGACTGTTGCATATAAACCGCTGATGTCATGATGACTCGATGCAGGTGCTTGAGACTCCAGCCTTTAGCCATAAACTCGTCTGCCAGCCAATCTAATACTTCCGGTTGCGTTGGCAATGAACCCAATCGCCCGAATTCGCCCGGTGTATCGACAATACCTGTACCGAAGTGATGCATCCAAAATCGATTGACTAATACACGGGCTACCAGGGGATGCCGACCACTGGTAAGCCAGCGAGCATATTGGAGACGACGACCAGTAGTTTGAGCGTCTGCCGGATTGTCCTTTATCTGAAACGGGCTGTCCGCTGGAGCGGCGACGGTTAACCCACCGGGAGCCACTTCGTGCTGGGGCTGACGATAGTCACCTCGATAAAACAAAAGAGTCGGATCAACTTCCGGATTTTGTTTTGTCAGAGCGCGGATATATTCGTGCACAGGTTTAGTGGCCCGAACCGCTGCAATTTCACCATCTAACTTTTTCAGTTCATCAGCATGGCCTTGGTTGTATTGATAAAGTACACCCGGACTAAGATTACCAATATTCGGGTTAGTCGCAAGAAGTGCTTTCTGTTCCTCTGTCCGCTTGTCTCCGGCAGTCCTGTAAGCTGTTTCCAGTGGTTCGCGTAATGACTCATCCACCTTCTCAAGCTCTGCCTTTAACGCCAGATCCATGTATTCTTTTTGCTTGGCATTTCGTGCTGTTGCCATTTCCTGAGCTTTGGTTTCGATTTCCGCCGCCTTTGCGTGATCTTCATCGGTGTAAAGTGACACGGCGCGATTGCCTGGCACTTTCCATCGTTTGGGATTAAGCGTTGGCTCAAACACGGCTCGCAGTCGATAGTAATCTTCTTGAGAAATCGGATCGTAACGATGGTCATGACACTGAGCACATCCGACAGACATACCCAGTAACCCGGTCGACACAATTTTCACCGTATCAATCACCACCTGATTACGCTTCTCTTCGTTATTGGCCTGTCCTGTGCCATCTGCTGCCATCCGCAGGTAGCCTGTCGCTGTCAGTTTGTCTATTTCCTGGTCAGTCATATTCTTATAAGGGGGATCTACCAATTCATCGCCAGCCAACTGCCAGGTAATAAACTGGTCAAACGGCATATCGTTTCCTATGGCTTTGATCACCCAATCTCGATATTTATATGCCCACTGCCGGTTGGCATCATTGTTACTGGATCCTTCGGAGTCGGCATAACCAGCTACATCGAGCCAGTGACGCCCCCATCGTTCACCGTAATGAGGACTTTGCAGCAATCGATCAATCACCGTTTCCCAAGCTGCCTGACTATCATCTTTCAAAAATGCGCTCAATTCGTCGGTGGTCGGGGGGAGTCCAGTCAACGCAAGTGTTGCCCTGCGTAGCAGAGTTGCCTTATCAGCTTGCGGCGCAAAGGACAGGTTATGTTTTTCCATTCTTGCTAGCAAGAATGCATCAACAGGAGTTCTCACTCTGTCAGTATTCTGAACGACAGGAACAGGTGGTCGCTGGATCGGCTGGAAGGCCCAGTATGATCGTTCTTCAAGAGTGATTCCGAGACCAGGGCCAATCGTTGAAGGCTCGGGTCGCGCCGTCTTAGCACCCTGCTGGATCCACTGACGAATCGTCGCAATCTGATCGTCTGGTACGCGGTGAGTCCCTGGCGGCATCTCACCATTTACAATTCTCTCCAGAAGATAGCTTTCGTCCGGCTTCCCTTTAACCAAAGCCGGTCCAAGCTCTCCACCCTTTTCCATCAAACGTACAAGTCGGAGATCCAGTTCGCCTTTCACCTGCTTTTCCGCACCATGGCAATCGTAGCAATGGGCTCGGAAGATGGGACGAATGTGTTTCTCAAATGTCAATTCATCAACGGCAGTGGAAACTGCAGGAAGAAACAGAATAAGAGTCACCGGTATTAAGAAATGACGCATGTTCATGGACTATCGGCGGGGGGATAGGAGGTGGGATTAAGTGTAAGTCTTCACAACTTCTATTCTAAGTCAAAACTCATGATTTCGCATGTCTGAATAGCCTTTCGAACCACCCCCTCAAGGGACGTTTTAAGACAAAAAATCCACGTGGTCCTCTTTTGTGAAGCTCGGTAGGGAATTAAATCTCTATGAGTACTACCGTTTATTTTCCTCGATGGTCCCAGTGTTTATAGAGTAACTCGGTTAACTCCTTCACGATTTCCGGATTGGAGCCTGCGCGATTATCAGTTTCGGCTGGATCAACTCGGAGGTTATAAAGCTGCGGACCCGAATCTAACTCAGGATGGGACCATTTATAACGATTTACGACGCCATCATAAGAAATCAACAACTTCCAATCGCCTTTAATCACATATCGATATAACAAGGTCCTAGTAAGGTCATCAAGGTCTGCAATGTCATGGGCATAGGATTCCCCGAACAAAGCCTGATGAGCAGCCGTACGACCCTGGGCTACATCCACCAGGTTTTTTCCAAACATATTGTCTTTCTTTTTCAGACCAGCCAGTTCCAATATGGTGGGAGCAATATCTATCGAGCTAACCAACTGACTTCTGTTTCCGGGACGAACCTGACCTGGCCAACGCACCATAATGGGGGTGCGAATACCCCCTTCATTAGCCGATTGTTTGGATTTCGGTGCATAAGACGATCGCCAGGCGGGGCCAAGGTCCATCTCGGGAGTACGCTGGATCCATCCATTGTCTGTCACATAAATCACAACCGTATTTTTTCTCAAGCCTTCGTCATCAATGATGTCCAGTAGTTGTCCACAAGTTTCATCAAACCACTCACACATGGCATAATATTTCGCCAACTGGAGAGGACGACCTTCGGCTGTGTACTTCGTAAGGAATCTTTCTGGTGGGTTGTGAGGGGTATGTGGAAGGAACGGAGCGTACCAAACAAAAAATGGCTTCTGCTGATTCTTAGCTTCTTTAATAAAGTCGTGAACAGGATCCAATCCCTGACGCCCGATCTGTAAGCCAACATCTCCATGTCGCCCGCCGCGTTTAGGATCTCCATGTGTCATCCCGTGGGTGAAACCACCTCGGGAATAATGGCCCTCCCACCATTTTCCGCTCTGATGGCTAAGATAGCCTTTCTCCTGCAACATACGTGGCACGGTGTCGATGCGATCTATGTTGGCGATTAACTGATTTCTCAATTCCTGATACGCACCGGGCTTTGCGTTAGGACCAAGCGGTGTAGGATCATTACCGGTAATTTGATGGTGTCGGGGATAGAGCCCTGAAACAAGTGTTGCTAACGAGCTTCGACAAAGAGCCTGGGGTACATAGCCACGCGTAAACGTCGCGCTCTCCCGCGCAAGCTGGTCAAGTCGCGGAGTCTTAATCACAGGATGAGCCATGAAGCTGTAATCCGTCCATGCCTGATCGTCCGAAATGATCAGCACGACGTTGGGATTCTCTGGCAGCTTTGGCTGTGGTTTAGCCTTCACAGCGGGTAACGGAGGAGCCGGTTTTGCCTGCTGTTTTTGTTTGGCTTCTTCTGCTTTTTGACGTAGATAGTTATTCGTCGGCATCAACTCATAGCTGTATTCGCCGCCGTATGAATTACGTAAATCCACGCATCGATCTCGCATTTTCTCCAGCTGGGATTTGTACTTAGGATCGCTTGCCAGGTTGGTTAGCTGGTCGGGGTCAGACTCCAGATCATGAAGAAACTCAAACTCATTTTGAAAGTAATTAGCATAGACCCACCGCTGATCACGGACGCCTTCCCATTTTGGAATTCGTCCGGGCACGTCCATAAGATGCTCACAGAAAAAGTCTGTTCGCCATTTCTGGGGATTGTTTCCTGATACCAGGCCGCTTAAATCTTCGCCCTGATATTGTTCCGGCAAATCGACTCCCGCTGCGCCAACGAACGTACTTGCCAAATCAAGATTAAGAACCACTTCGTCACGGACTTGCCCTTTAGCCTTCTCATCAACGCGAGGATCTGAAATGATCAACGGCACCCGCAATGACTCTTCATAATGAGACCATTTACCAGCAAAGCCTCGCTGAGCCATATAGTAGCCATTGTCTCCTGTGTAGACGACAATCGTATTGTCAGACAGCCCAAGTTCTTCCAACTTAGCAATAACTCGGCCAACGACATGATCGATGCCACTAAGCATGCGATAGTAAGATCGAATATTCTTCTCGTACTTTTCCTTCGTATCCCAACGCCAAAAGAACCGTTCTCGATTGAGGCTCTCACGCAAAAACTCCGGCTGGCTCGCAAAAATGGCCGGGTCACTCAGGCGAGGCGAGGGAATGGCGATGTCTTCATACATTCCATCCATGACTTTTGGCCAGGGAAAATGGTCCACCTTATCGCCATCTTCCGCATGAGTCGCATTGAAGCTGACTGAAAGCATAAACGGTTCATTCCGGTTTTCCTGTATAAATTCAATGGCTGCATCACCAGACAATTGAGTTGTATGTCGCAAGGTGCCGTCTGGCTGTTTCTTAAAATACTTGTTCCGGTTTATTGGGCGAAAGAAATCGAATGCCTGATTAGTACCACCGGTGAATCCTACCCCAAACTTCCCAACAAATCCGGTTTTATAACCTGCCTGCTTGATCAGAACAGGATACGAATTCGTCACAAACTCCTGAGCAATTGCCGGAGTCCCAAACGTGAAGTGATGGCTTCGTTCGACCATTCCCGTAAAGATTGTTGCCCGACTAGAAGCACAAATTGATGTTGTTACGAATGCATTGGTAAAACGTGTTCCCCGTGCCGCAAGCTTGTCCAGATTGGGTGTTTTTACAAACGGGTGACCATAACATCCTAGTTGATCGTTACGTTGATCGTCCGCCAGAAAAAACACAATGTTAGGCCGGTCAGCATCTGTTGCCTGCGCCGCGTCAGCGGCCATAACAAATAAACTGAGGATGCACAAAAGGACTGGTCGCGAATAATTAGTCATGATTGATTAGCTTCTTTCGCCAAAGCAATATTTAAAAATGAGAGAAAATAAAAAGACACTCGCCCGTTCCTGGTGAACCCAACAACAGCGAGTGCCATCTACCCATAGATTCTGTTTTAGCTAATGGTCAGTCGTGCTTTCCAGTCTCCATGATATTCGCGTTGCCACAACGCCATGGCTTCTTTGTCATCTTTAATATGACCATTGCTTGTATCACATGTCAGGATTCGGCCTACACGCTGAGAGATATTTCCAAGATGACAAAGCAACGTACTGCGATGTCCTATTTCTATTTCGGCATTCAGACTTTTCGGATCTTCGGCACGAATGGCTTTGATGAGATTATCAATATGCTCTGGCTGTCCCTGACCACCGGAGACTCGTTTTACTTCTTTATTGCCACGATCGTAAACAACATAGCCTCCTCCGCCAAGAAACTCGACCATACCATTATCACCAAACACTTTGACGAACCCGGAACCATTTCGGTTACAGCTACTGCCGTGCCAGGTAATCTGAGTTTCATTATCAAACTCGAATGAAACAATCTGAGTATCAGGGGTTTCCTGATCATCATCGAAATAATACCGGCCACCCGTGGAACTAACGGTCGTTGGAAATTCCACCTGCAATGCCCATCGAGCAATGTCCAGCGAGTGAATTCCGTTATTGCCTAGTTCACCGTTTCCATAAAACCAACGCCAATGCCAGTTATAGTGGACCAAATTATCAATATATTCCCGACGGGGAATCGGGCCCTGCCATCTTTCGTAATCGAGATATTCCGGTACTTCTGATGGCTTGCCTGAGCCAATGGAACCTCTGGCACTAAAGTAGATACAACGAGCCGAGTGAACCGTACCAATACCGCCGCCATGAATAAAATCTATCGCTTCGCGATAAGTCGGAGCACTCCGTCGCTGCGTTCCAATCTGAACGCAAACATTGTTCTTTCGAGCCGCTGCAATTTGCATTTCACCCTCCCATGGGTTTTGACAGCAAGGCTTTTCAACGTAGACGTGTTTGCCTGCTTCTGCTGCCACAATCGTGGCTGGAGCATGCCAGTGGTTCGGCGCCGCACAGGCGACGATGTCGACTTCGTCGTCTTCGACAAAAGTTTCCCAGGTAGTTATCGCCTGAGGCCGATATCCAACTTTGCCTTCCAATTCATCGGCAGCACGTTCAGCACGAGTTTTATCCACATCGCATACGTATTTTATGACGCAATCGGCGTGCTTAGAGAATGTATCCGCCAAACTACGTCCACGGCTCATACCCATCACCGCAACAACCAGTTTTTTATTCTGTGTGTTAGCCGAGACCGTCGGCGTCACCGTTGTCGCCACAGCAGCGGTCGCTGCTCCGGCTGCGATAAATTCACGACGTTTTACATTTTGTTTTTGCGCATCATCAGACATAGCATACCTCTAAGGAATGAATTGGTTACCGGACTTTCAATTCACAAACGTCCGACTTTAGCCCATCAACTCTCGCATCGGAGTTGGGTCGCTTACCAAGTGGGTAGGACGACCTTGAGGCGTATATAGAATTTTACCCGGGTCGATGCCGAGTTTCGAGTAAACAGTCGCAACAAAATTCTCTGGACTCTTCACATTTTCGATTGCTGAATATCCTTTGCGATCCGTTGCTCCCACAACCACTCCTCCCGGAGTACCACCACCGGCGATTAATACGCTCATCGCATTGGCCCAGTGATCACGACCAGGTGTCGTTTGGCCCGAAAGCGTAGAAATTTTTGGAGTACGTCCAAACTCGCCTAATGCCAGAACTAAAGTATCTTCCAGCATGCCACGTTCATCTAGATCTGTGATTAACGCTGCAACACTCTGATCCCAACTTGGAAGGCGTGTCTTACAGGTTCCGAAAATATTACTGTGGTGATCCCAACCGCCGTCGTACACGGTAACAAAGGGCACACCTGATTCGACTAGCCGACGGGCTAGTAGGCACCGTTGACCAAACGAGTTGCGATAATACTTGTCCCGAATATCATCCGACTCCTGAGAGATGTCGAAGGCTTGCTGAGCTTCCGGAGATAAGACCAGATTCATTCCCTGCTCATAATACTCGTCAATGGCAATAGCCGGATCACCTGCTGCCTTCTCATTGAATCGTTTCATGCGGTCGAGCAAACTACGCACATTCGATTTGGATTTGAACTGACCGTCGGTTAGCCCGCCCGGAATAGCAACATCCCTTACACGAAAATTACTTCCATTTGGATCGTCACCAACCACGAACGGAGCGTGGTTCGCTCCCAGAAAGTTAGGACCTCCACTTCGGGACATACGAGGCATGGAGAAGTAATTAGGCAGAGCTGTCTTTGTTCCCAACTCGTGACTAACCACGCTACCCATACTGGGGTGAAAACTGACAAAAGCACCACAGCCAACCGGAATACGAGGAGGCGATCCGGTCATCATGTAATGATTACCAGCGCCATGATTCCCCTGGTTATGCCGAATCGAACGAATCATCGCAAATTTGTCACTGATCGCTGCCAGCTTAGTCATGTGTTCGGAATAGTGAATCCCAGGATTGGTCGTCTGGCATGTTCCGAACTCGCCACGAATCTCGGCGGGAGCTTCCGGCTTGGGGTCAAACATTTCAAAGTGCGTCGGGCCTCCGTCCATCCAAATCAGAATACAACGCTTGGCTGTACCGATTGCCGGACTCCCCTCGTTTGCCTGAGCTTTCAATCGTAGAGAAT
>MDSW01134054.1_pt1 | contig 12866 bp, 12 predicted proteins | sample 811171 | NCBI WGS metagenome assembly MDSW01 (sample SAMN05326641, study PRJNA326480) | marine metagenome | isolation source: seawater | place: Atlantic Ocean: North West | collected 2012 | reverse complement strand
ATTCACAATATCAAATTTTAATAACTTAAATAAGTTCAAAATAGGGGTGCAAAGATAATGTTTCTTATTGTACTTGCAAATTAATTGCAATTAAAATGAAAGAATATTTCAACAGTTAGATAATGATAAGTAATTATTTTAAAAATTCACTTATTTCTTTGCTGAATAGCCTCGTATAAAACACGTTGTATTTCTCTTCTTGTATCAAGTGTTATAATCTTTCTATTGTCCATTGTTGGATACACACGGTTGGAGAGAAAAACATAATTTAATTTATTGTCTGGATCAGCCCAAGCTAACGTTCCCGTAAAACCAGAGTGACCAAAACTATTATTAGATGCAATATCATTACAAGTGCTTTTTCCTGTGCTTTTCTTTTTGTCAAAACCGATAGCTCTATGGTTATCTGGATATTGTTTTTTAGTATATAGATCTATAACATCAGAATTAATAAATTGATTATTTAAATACATTCCTTTATTTAAAAACATTTGAAATAATGATGCTAAATCAGTAGCATTTCCAAATAAGCCTGCATGTCCACAAACACCACCAAGCATTGCTGCTCCCATATCATGTACATGTCCTTGTAATATTTGCTTTCTAAAATAGTTGTCATTTTCAGAGGGAACGATTCTATTTTTAGGAAAATATTTAAGCGGATTAAAACATAATGTTCTAAAGCCTAGAGGAGAATAAATATGATCTTTTACAAAAAACTCAAAATTTTGATTATTTATTTTTTCAATAATCTTTTTAATATAGAAATAGCCTAAATCTGAATACTTGTATTTTTTCTCATTGAGTTTCTTATTCTTTATTTTATGATACATTGTATCTGCATAATATTTAGAGATAAATATCTTATCAGCAACTTTAAGTGTAAAGGGTTCTTTATAAAAAGAATTATAGATATTGGTGTCTAAAGCACCATTTTTTATTGTTTTTAAATAAAATGGAATCCAAGGGTGTAATCCTGATTGATGACATAAAATCTCTTTTAAACCTAAATGTCCAAACTTGTTATCTTCTACAAGGTCAGGAATGTAATCAATTAGTTCCTTTGATACATCAAATTTATTTTGACTTTGTAAATACATAAGACATGTTGTAGAGGCAGCAATCTTTGTGATGGATGCTAGGTCAAATATATCTGTATTTTTAACTGGTGTTTTCTTTTTATATGTGTGAGAACCAAAGCTTTTTCTATAAAATATCTTTCCATCAACTGCAGCAACTATTTGACAACCTGGATATGCCCCTTCTTTAATTCCTTTCAAAGCAATGGAATCAATTTCCATTAGCTTTTTTGCAGAAATACCTAACTCCTGAGGGCTAGAAAACTTGAGTCTTCCAGACCAAGGATAAGTAATTCCAAATCCTTTAGAATAATATTCATTTATGTCATCATTTAATTTTCCGATAGCTGGAATGGCTCCAAAAAGAAGCTGGGCAGCTCTATTTTCAGTGAAATTGTTTTTGGTATAGGTCAATACAATGGCATCAAAATTATCTAATGTTTTATTATTTATAAATCCAGGGTTTCCACTATAAACTAAAGTTTTACTGCCATTAAATCCATTTAAGAATTCATTTAAATTAAAATCGAAAATAGGGGTGTTGCCAACAATAATAATGTTCTTTGCTTTTTTTACAATTAATTTTTGATCGGAATTAAGAGCATTTGAATCACTTACTATATGATCATCAACATCAATAAATAATTTTATCGTTTGAAGAAAAGTTTTATTACTAGATCCAATACTGAGAAGTAAAAATTCTTCATCTAAATTCTTATATGGAAGCGTATTGTTTTGGTTTTTTATTACCGTTATTAATTGTTCTGCTTTATAAAAACTATTAATAATAGGGTCTTTCCATTCATCTTTTTTTGAATGACTTGGTTCTAATTGCTTTTTCTTAATTAATATAGGTTTTTCCTTATTAACTGTGGTAGTTTTAATAGGAATATTTTTTTTTGAAATAAAATCAGCTGAAATAACTGATGTAACTATAACAATTAGAAAAAGCGCTAAGAATTTCATTAATGATTGCTTCTCAATTTAAGTGCCAAACTATTTAACAACAGAAATTTTATCCGCAATATATTTCCCTGATTTAAGTTTGTCTACAATTTTTGAAAAACATTCAATAGTATAATTTACGTCATCTATTGTATGAGTGGCTGTTGGTATTAATCGCAGAATTATCATTCCTTTAGGAATAACAGGATAAACAACCATAGAACAAAAAACATTGTAATTTTCTCTTAAGTCATAAATTAAATTTGTGGCCTCTGGTATTGAGCCATTAAGATAAACCGGAGTAACGCATGAATTGGTAGGTCCTATTTCAAAGCCTGCATTTTTTAAACCACTTTGAAGAGCATTAGTAACCTTCCAAAGTTGGTCTTTAAAAGATTTGCTGTTTTTAATCATTTCGAGACGCTTTAATGCACCAACAACCAAAGGCATTGGAAGTGATTTAGCAAATATCTGAGAGCGAGTATTGTATCTTAAATATTCAATTACCTGAGCCTCACTAGATATAAATGCTCCAATTAAGGAAAATGATTTTGCAAAAGTTCCAAAATATATATCTATTTCGTCATGAACACCTTGCTCTTCACCAGTTCCTTTTCCATTTTCTCCAAGTGTTCCTATTCCATGAGCATCATCAACAAAAAGTCTAAAGCTATATTTCTTTTTTAATGCTACAATTTCTTTTAGTTTTCCTTGATCACCACGCATTCCAAAAACACCTTCTGTGATCAATAAGATTGCACCACCAGTTTGCTTACTTAATTTTTCAGCTCTTAATAATTGTTTTTCACAATCTTCAATGTCATTGTGTTTGAACACATATCTTTTGCCCATGTGTAATCTAACACCATCAATAATGCATGCATGAGATTCTGAATCATAAACAATTACATCGTTTCTATCAACAAGGCAATCAATAGCGGACATTATTCCTTGATAACCAAAATTTAAAAGAATGGTGTCTTCTTTTTCTATGAAATCTGAAAGTTCATTTTCTAATTGCTCATGTTTGTCTGTATTTCCGCTCATCATTCGAGCTCCCATAGGAAGACCTAATCCAAATTCTGCAGCAGCATCAGCATCAACTTTTCTAATTTCAGGATGATTTGACAATCCTAGATAGTTATTTAAGCTCCAATTAAGCATTTTTCTACCTCTAAAAACCATGTGAGGACTTATTTCACCTTCTAGCTTAGGAAATGTATAATAACCGTGAGATTCCTTTGCATGTTCACCAAGAGGACCTCTGTTTTGTTTGATTTTCTCAAAAATATCTGCCATAATAATGCTTTAAAAGTGTAAAATTAATCTAATCTAAATTAACTCCTATAAAAAAGATATTGATTTTATTAACATCCTTAATTTAACATTTAATAAATTGAAGAACATGACAATGCTAATAAAAAGCCTAAAAGAATAGTAATTAACTTAATAAAGTTGAATTTATGATTCTCATTTGTTTCAAAAATAATAGTCGTTGAAATATGTAGAAATATCCCAACAACTATGGCTAATACAATAGACTCATTAAATACAAAAACTGTTTCAGGAAGGTATAAACCAATAAGCATTCCTAAAGGAGTTGTAATGGAAAAGCAAAACAAATAAACCCAGCTTTTTGATTTTGAAAGATTGGAACTAATTAATATTGACATAAGAGCAATTGATACAGGGACTTGATGAAATACAATGCCTAGAAATAAATTTTGAGAGTTGTTGTGATGATGATGGATGTCAGTGTTTAATGTTTCTGTGCCTAAAGGTATTCCTTCTAAAACAGAGTGGATACAAAGTGATATGAAAATAGCCAATGGGAAAATATTGGTTTTTTCAATTTGTTTGTGGCCGTGTTCAATACCTTTTGAAAAATATTCAAGTACCAATTGAATCATGAACCCGCAAAGTATGTAATAGCCAATATTATTTTCGCTGTTTTCATATAAATGAGGTATAAAATCTATAAATGAAATTGATAAAAGAAATCCTCCGCTAAAAGCAAGAAACAGTTTAGATGTTTTGTCATTGTTAATAGAGTCAAGTTTAACAACAATAAATCCTCCCAAAAGAACACTTAATATAAGTATGGGGATATATGTAAAATCAATCATTTAGCTTGGGCAATTATAATCAGTCTATCTGAAATTTCACTGTAAAATTTATTTAAATAAAAATCCCCAAAAGTATGTATAATTTTAAAGTTGGGATGAAGAAGAGAATTAAAATCATCAAGATTAAATAACTGAACTCTCTCAGTGAATTCATAATTTTCTCCAAAGGGATCTATTATCGATATTTTTTTATAAACTTTTTTATTTTCAATGTATCTATTGATGTTAAATTGGATTTTGTCAATGGTTTTTATTTCATGGCTTTTAAGTTCTCTGATAATCTTTTGAGCATTTAAAAAATCAATAATTAAAATACCTTGAGGTCTAATCATCTTATTTATTGAATCCAACATTTTAACATTTTCATCCATAGAATTAAAATAACCAAAACTTGTAAATAGATTGAAAATGTAATCGTATGTTTCTGATCCAAACTTATTTCTCATATCATGAACATGAAATTGTAAGTTTTTATTTTCAGATTGTTTTGCAATAGATATGCTATTTTCAGATAAATCAACCCCTGTAATATTAAATCCAAGTTTATTTAAAATAATACTATGTCTTCCATTTCCACATGCAAGATCTAATACATTTGCATTTTGTTTTATTTGTAAAAACTCAGATAAGTTCTTAATGAATAAATCAGCTTCTTTGAGATTCCTATTTTGATATAGAATATGATAATAAGGTGAGTTAAACCATTCTTTAAACCATTCATTTTTGTTTTTCATTTTTCAAAAATATGCTTTACTTTGTTATAAACTAATATTGTATTTATATGTTTTTTATTTTATCAAAGGTTCTTTATTTTTTATTATCACCTTTTACATGGATTTTAATTCTACTTATATTTTCTGCAGTATTAAACAAAGCAAAACTTAAAAAGTTATTTTTTGTATCCTCTATTTGTTGTTTGTTTTTCTTTTCAAACTCATTTATTGTTCTTGAAATTACTCGATTATGGGAGATTCCTTCATGTAGTATTGCTTCTGTTAAAAAACATGACATAGGTATTATATTAGGTGGGATGGCTGAATTTGATCGAAATTCTAAAAGGCTTTCATTAAGAAGAGGAGGTGATAGAATTTGGCAAGGATTAAATCTCTATTATGCTAAAAAGATAGATAAAGTATTAATATCAGGTGATAATGGTTACATAACTGATAAAGGATTACACGAAGCAGATCAATTTAAAAAGAACTTGCTTTTATTTAAATTTCCTAAAGATGATTTGTTGATAGAAACAAACTCACGAAATACCTATGAAAACGCTGTAGAAACTTTTAATGTATTAAAAAAAAATAAGTTCTTGAATAAGAAGACTATTCTAGTTACATCTGGATTACACATGAGAAGAGCTAGAGCAACTTTTCTAAAAGCGGGTATTAACTGTTCTGTTTTTTCAACTGATAACTATACACAAACTCCAAGATCTTATACAATAGGGCAATTTTTGATTCCTAATGTTGATAATTTTAATTTATGGCATAGTTTATTAAAAGAAATAGTCGGTTATTTCTTTTATTATTTGATGGGTTATTTATAGAAGATTTTCTTTTAATTACATTTGTTTAATATTATATTTTTATGCTTGTTCAAGAAGTAATTGATGTTTTAGAATTATGGGCTCCAGTATCTAGCCAAGAAACTTATGATAATAGTGGTTTAATAATAGGTAGTCATCAAAAAAAAATAAATTCAGTTTTGATTTGCCTTGACTGTACTGAAGCAGTTGTTGAGGAAGCCATTAATAAAAATATAAATTTCATTATAGCTCATCATCCCATTATATTTAAAGGATTAAAAAAAATAAATGGCACTAATTATGTTCAAAGAGTTGTAGAAAAGTGTATTAAAAATGATATTGCTTTGTATGCAATTCATACCAATTTAGATAATTCTTTTTATGGTGTAAACAGTGAAATTGCTTCTCGCTTGAGTTTGATCAAGCCATCTATTCTTAGGCCAAAGTCTAATGTTCTTTCAAAATTACTTGTTTATGTACCAAAAGAAAACTTAAAAGCTCTAGATGATGCAATGTTTAAAGCTGGTGCTGGAAATGTTGGTGCTTATGATCAGTGTCATTTCAGGAATGATGGAGTGGGCACTTTTCGACCAAATAAAAATGCAGTCCCATTTATCGGAGAAACCAATATGAGGTCAGAAGTGAATGAGTTTAAGGTTGAATATCTTGTTAGCAATCATTTATTAAACAATGTATTAAAAGCAATGAAAAGCGCTCATCCTTATGAAGAAGTTGCTTATGATATTATATCTATTGATAATTCAAATAATTATGAGGGTAGTGGAATGATTGGTTCTCTTAATGATTCAATTGACGAAATAGAATTTATTGATCTAGTCAAAGAAAAATTTAATTGTTCGATGATTCGTCATACTAAATTGTTAAATAAAAAAATTAAAAATGTTGCTGTTTGTGGCGGTTCTGGAATTTTCTTATTGAAGGATGCAATTAAAAAAAACGCAGATGTTTTCATTACCTCAGACGTCAAATATCATGATTTTTTTGATGTCGAAAATCAAATTTTATTGCTTGATATTGGACATTATGAGAGTGAACAATTCACAATCAATTTAATATCTGAGCATCTAATGAAAAAATTTACTAATTTTGCCGTCCATTTAACCGACATTAACACAAACCCAATTAACTACCGGTAAGAAACATGGCTACAACAAAAAAGAAAAACACAATCATGTCAATTTCAGAGAAACTTGACGCTTTAGTTAACCTTCAATCAATTGATTCTGAAATAGATAGAATCAGAACAATCAGAGGGGAACTACCATTAGAAGTTCAAGATTTAGAGGATGAAGTTGAAGGATTAGAGACAAGATTGAACAAGCTTAAGGAAGAAGTTTCATCTTTAGAAACTGATATTTCTGACATGAAAAATGGCTCTAAAGAGTCTGAAGCACTCATTATAAAGTATAAAGAGAAGCAGAATAATGTTAGAAATAACAGAGAATTTGAGTCCATATCCAAAGAAATTGAATACCAAGAACTGGAGATCAAGTTAAATGAGAAAAAGACCAAAGAAGCAAAATTTAAAATTTCATCTAAAAAAGAGGTTCTTGATGAAACTAAAGAAAGATTTGACTTTAGAAAAAAAGACCTTGAATCTAAACAAGCTGAATTAGATTCAATTATTAAAGAAACAGAAAAAGATGAAGAAAAATTAGCAAGAAAATCCAAAAAAGCTCGATCAATTATAGAAGATCGTTTGCTTGTTGCTTACGATCGACTTCGTTCAAATGCTAAAAATGGTTTAGCAGTAGTTGAAGTTCAAAGAAGTTCTTGTGGAGGATGCTATAACAGCATACCCTTACAATTACAAGCAGATATTAAGCAAAAAAATAAAATAATCGCTTGTGAGCATTGTGGAAGAATTTTAGTTCCAGAAAAAGAAACAGAAACCGCATAATTTTAAAACCGTCGAAAGACGGTTTTTTTGTTTAAAATGAAATTTACTGATTACCCTTTATCGCCGTTAATTCTATCTCAACTTGAGAATATGAATTTTAAAAAACCTACTGATATTCAGTTTAAGGCCATTCCATATATTTTAAATGGAGAGGATGTAATGGCAGTAGCTCAGACAGGAACAGGAAAAACAGCAGCGTTTGTAATACCTGTTATTCAAAGGTTATTGAATAATAAATCCAAAGGTATTAGATGTGTTGTTTTAGTTCCAACAAGAGAATTGTGTGAGCAAATATACCAAGTGTTTAAAGAGATTGGAAAAAATACACCAATTAAAATGATGAATTTAATTGGAGGTGTAGAACAGGAAAGTCAAATCAAATCTCTTCAATCAAATGTGAATGTTCTTGTTACAACTCCAGGAAGAATGTTCGATTTATATTCTCAAGGTTATATCAATTTTAATTCGATTGAAACCTTGGTTATAGATGAGGCCGATTTAATGCTGACGATGGGTTTTCAAAAAGACATAGAAGATATTTTAAAAATCATTCCAAATAAGAGACAAACTCTTTTTTTTACAGCAACAATAGATAAAAAGATAAAAAGTTTGGCCTATGATGTGGTACGAAATGCAATTCGAATTCAATTTTCACCTAAAAATCCTGTTTCTAAAAATGTATTTCATAGTGTTATGATGGTTAAGATGGATGACAAAAGGTTTTTTTTAGAAAACATTTTAAATGAATATGCGGAGTCATCTATTATTGTTTTTGTAAGAACTAAAGTAAGGGCAGATAGAGTCCAAAAAGCAATGGAAAGAGTAGGGGTAAGCGTTTCGATAATTCATGGTTCAATTGATCAAAAAGAGCGATTTTCAATTTTAAATGATTTCAGAAATGGACTTAATAAGGTTTTAGTGACAACGGATGTCACTTCAAGAGGTATTGACCTCCCTAATGTTGATTACGTAATTAATTACGACATTCCTGACAATCCTGAAAATTATGTTCATAGATGTGGAAGAACGGGTAGAGGTAATAACAAAGGAAAAGCGATTTCTTTTTGCTCTGAAAATGAATTAGAGTTATTGAAATCAATTGAAGAATATACAGGTGACGATATTATAGAATATGAGTTATCACCAAATGACTATTCAGTTATTTTAGATGATACAAATGATGTTAATTCTAATTGGAGTAAATTAATAAAGGATTATAATAAGGAAAATGAAGATGAGTGGTGATTATTAAAAATTCTCAAAAACACCTAATCCAAATAAAGCATAGTCATATTTAGCGGGGTCTTTGGAGTCAAATGCTCTTAGTTTACACATCAATTCTTCAAGAGCTTTCCAATCATTTTGTTTTCGTTTTAACAATCCAAGTTTTCTTGCATTTCTGCTGGTATGTACATCAAGTGGTATGTATAATTCTGATGATTTAATAGTATTCCAAATTCCTAAATCAACTCCACAATTTGAATTTCTGACCATCCACCTTAAAAACATATTAATTCTTTTACAGGATGAGTTTTTAAGAGGGTTTGCAATATGTTTTTCTGTTCTTTTTTCATGATCAATAGATAACATCTTTGATCTAAAGTTCACAATTCTACCTTTTATTCCATCAATTTCTGGATGTTCACAGAAACTACTTTCCAAATCACTTTCTTTATAAATATTTTGGATAGATGTCAGGAAAAAATGCAAATCATTTTTATTAAATGTTCGATGAACAAAATGTGGTAATTGATGAATTCCTTGATATTCTTTGATGAATTCAAAAGGATGATCATCCATTATTTCAATCAGCTTATTTCCACTTTTAATAATGCTTTTTCGGTTTCCCCAAGCAAATGTTGAAATAATTAATGCGATAATTTCAATGTCTTCTTTTTGAGAGAATTGATGAACCAACCCCAATGGGTCACTTTTAAGATAATCAGGAGTTTCGTATTGAACTGCTTTGTAATTGAGAAAATCTTTTAGTTCATTTTTAGGAATCATAGACTGATTTTACCATCTGATATAGTTATTTTATTATCAGCCATGTTTGCCAGGTTTTCATTATGAGTTACAATAACAAATGTTTGTTTTAAGTCTTTTTTTAGCTTAAAGAAAAGTTCATGAAGTTCCTTGGCATTTTTACTATCAAGATTTCCAGATGGTTCATCTGCAAAAACTATTTTTGGTTTGTTGATGAGTGCTCTACAAACAGCTACACGTTGTTGTTCGCCACCTGATAATTCTGATGGTTTGTGTTGTGCTCTATTATCAACCCCAACTATTTCCATTAATTTTTGAGCTTCTTTAATTGAGTCAGATTTAGAAAATCCGCCAATAAGTGCAGGTAGAATAATATTTTCGACAGCTGAAAATTCGGGCAACAACTGATGAGATTGAAAAATGAAGCCAATTGATTTGTTTCTAAAGTCAGCTAATTTTTTTGATTGTAATTTAAATGGGTCAATACCACCAATTTCTATTGTACCCTTATCAGGAGTATCTAAAGTTCCCATTATTTGGAGAAGAGTTGTTTTTCCAGCACCAGAAGAACCGACAATTGATATGATTTCTCCTTCATTAACATGAATAGAGACATCATTTAATATATGTAGATCTCCATATGATTTGAAAATGTTTTTTGCAGAGAGCATCAATCTTTCAATTTTAATGAATGCCCCATTTTATCTTTTTTTGTTTTAAGATAGTTTTTATTATGAATGTTACATTCAACTTCAATTGGAACGGTTTCAGTTATTTCTAAACCGTAACCAATTAATCCTGTTCGTTTTTTGGGGTTGTTACTCAATAGCTTCATTTTTTTTACACCTGTAGCTATTAATATTTGAGCACCAACGCCATAATCTCGAGCATCTCCTTTAAAGCCTAATTCAAGATTTGCTTCGAGCGTATCATAACCCTCTTCTTGAAGTTTGTAGGCCTTTAATTTATTAATCAGTCCAATTCCTCTTCCTTCTTGATTCATGTATAGAACTACTCCTTTTCCTTCTTTTTCAATCATTTTCATGGCATCGGCCATTTGGTCTCCACAGTCGCATCTAAGTGAGCCAAGAATATCACCGGTAAAACACGATGAATGCACACGGACAAGAACAGATTCATTAGGATCCCATTCACCTTTTATTAGAGCCAGGTGTTCCTCACCGGTAGTAATTTGTTTAAAGGCTTTGAGTTTAAAGTCTCCGTATTTTGTTGGAAGTTGAATTTCTACCAATTCTTCAATTAAGGTTTCATTTTGCATTCTATATGCAATTAGATCCTCTATTGAAACGATTTTAAGGTTAAATTTTTGGGCAATCTTGATTAACTGAGGTAGACGTGCCATAGAGCCGTCTTCATTTAAAATTTCTACGATAATACCCGCTGGATCAAATCCTGCTAATCTTGATAGGTCAATTGCTGCCTCAGTATGTCCTGCTCTTCTTAAAACACCTCCTTTTTTTGCTTTTAAAGGGAATATATGACCAGGTTTTCCTAGGTCATTCGGATTGGTTTTAGGGTCAACTAAGGCTTTTATAGTTTTTGATCTATCTGAAGCAGATATTCCTGTTGTACAACCATGTCCGTTTAGATCAACAGATACTGTGAATGGAGTTTCATAAGTTGCTGAGTTTTTTTGAACCATAAGGTCTAAGTTCAAATCTACACATCTTTCCTCTGTTAAAGGAGTGCATATTAATCCTCGGCCATGTGTAGCCATGAAATTGACTACTTCAGGAGTTGCATTTTGAGCAGCTGTCAGAAAATCACCTTCGTTTTCACGGTCTTCATCATCAACAACAATGATTACTTTTCCATTACGGATTTCTTCAATTGCTTCCTCGATTGAATCTAATTTGATGTCTTTATTCATAGAACTGCAAAGTTAAATAAACTGAATCTATTTATAGTAATAAAAACAAATTATAATGAGTAATGTTTGCTGTTAATCCCTTATTGATTTATACCCAGGATATTTTTTAGAATCGTAAACAAATTTTTTGTCTTCAATATTTAAATTGCCATTAAATTTTAAAAGTGAATACGACATAGATGTTCCATCTATAGTTTTAAGAACAACCTTTTTTAATGAATAATCTTTGGCGACATATAGCATAACTGATTTATAATCAGAATTTTTGCTTTTTGGTTTTAATTTTATGACATAAACAGAAGTTTTTCCAATTTTTGATTCTTTAACAAATGTATTTGAAAACCCATTTTCCCATATGGTCATTAATTTTTTTGGATTCATTTCATCATCTTCATTTGCATTTGAGATATAAACCATTTTATCCTCTTTAACAATAGTCCAATTCTTAAAGCCATTTGAGATCATTGTATTGCTGCCATAAGAAGCATAAAATTTGTTTTCCTTCACCCATCCTTTACCAGTTTCTTTTTCATTTAAGCCGGTAGTAGCGTTTTTAATACTTGCACTAAACTCAATATAAAATGTTTTTTGGCCTTTCATTTTATTGGAAAGTTTATCTAAAATCGCTTGAGACTTTGAATCTTGACCATAACTACAAACAGTTATAGCGATAAATAATATTGAAATAAATAGCTTCATTTTTTTTTAAAAAAGATATATACTAATTCTGTGCCAAAATTAATTAATTTATTTTAAAATATTTTTCAATGTATCAAGGTCAATTTTGTGAGATCCGTTAAACCTTTCAACATGAAAATTGTTCTTTTTATAATTATTGATAATTTCTTTTGAATTAGCCTCATTAAAATAAGGATCATTATCTCCCAAAACAAAATAATTTATTTGCTTGCTTTTGTTAGAGATTTCTTTTGATAAATCAATGTCAGGAGGAAATACACTTGCCCATAGAATAAGTCGATCAAAGTTGCAATTGTTGTTAAAAAACCACCTAGCAGCGGTTGCTCCACCTTGAGAGAATCCAAGAATAATGGTTGTTTTAAATTGTTTACCAAATGTTTTGTTTAATTCATTTAAATTTTGAGTATTCTCAACAATATCAATTTCTCTAGCCTCTTTAGTCATCCAAGATGCACCAACTCTACCAGAAGTGCCGTTTAAATAAAACCGGTGCATTCCTTCGGGAGCGATTATAAGGTATGAATCGGATAGTTTTTCAAATGATTTTATAAAATAGGATGCCAATTGGCCATAGCCATGAAGAACATATAGTAGTTTATCAGCTTTATTAATATCACCAATTGTAAAATATCGCATGGTTTTTGATACAATAATTTTTTTTTCGTTCATATGCTTGTGAAATATTTTAGTT
>MDSW01011631.1_pt1 | contig 12868 bp, 6 predicted proteins | sample 811171 | NCBI WGS metagenome assembly MDSW01 (sample SAMN05326641, study PRJNA326480) | marine metagenome | isolation source: seawater | place: Atlantic Ocean: North West | collected 2012 | reverse complement strand
CCTGCATGAGCATGTATGAAGCCTCATAGACCCACTCTTAAATACCTCATTTCAAGTCGTGTAGATGTTAGCAGTCTTGCGGATAAATGAGGTGTCATAAATGTCGGAACTACGCTCCAATACCGCCTTGCTTTTGGTAACCCTGCTTTTTGCCTCAGGAATCTCTCCACTTTTGCTTACAGTTGGTGCTGAATCTGATGAGGTGAACGAGATACTGCCTTATGATGCAGGTGGAATTGTTATCGGAGATATCGCTGATTTTGAATTGGAAATGGGCGACGAATATTTGATGATAGAAGAAGAAGAACCTGTCGTTTCAGCCTTCTCCTTCTTGAAAAAAGAGTGGGTTGATGCGGGTCGGCCCGGCGTTGAAGACATGGCCTATGAGCCACAAACTTCTGCACGAGCAGGTGGCCGGGCATGCAATGCTCACGTAGTCAACGATGAGTTAACCGTTCCAACTTCAGGCGGTTCGGTTGACACTTATGTTGCCAAAACCACAACAACAGTTGCTTTCTTAGTCCAAGCCGGTCGAACACTCAGTTCCACTGTTTTGAACAATCTAGCATCATCCTGGGACCAAACCATCTATCCAACCATGACGACCTATTACGGCAAGGATTACCAAGACGGCCGAGGCCTTGCACCTCCTGATGTGGACAATAATTGTCAAGTTCAAATCGTCATTTACGATATCGATGGCGCCTACAACATCGGCGGATATTTTGCTCCTTCCATGGCCAATTCACGTGAGGCCGTGTTTGTCGATTATGCAGATGTCACTTTGTCTTGGGGCAAATCTATTCTGGCCCACGAATTAGAACACTTGTTGCATAATGCACTCGACCCATATGAAAACGCATGGATTGATGAAGGTAACGCAGATGTTGCAATTTACCTGTGCTTCGGCGCCGATTCAACGCTCGTTAGTCACTTGAATCAGTGGACTCAATCTTCTGAACTTTCAGTGCGGTGGTGGAATCAACGCTTTGCCGATTACGGTGCAGGTTTCATTTTCACGATGTATCTCGCCGACCATCTTGGCGGTGGCCCTGCCGTTCGTCAATTGGTTCAAGATACCGCTACGGGCGGTCTTGGAGTAGAGAACTTAGCACGTTCTCCAGTGAGCGGTCAAAGCGGTATGCTTGGCCGAACCATGGGGGAGATTTTTGCGAACTTTTCGATTGCAGCAGTTTTGGATTCTTCTCAGGGGATTTATGGATTTTCAAATCTTGATTTGACCTCAACGTGTTCTTCAGGTTCTTTCTGCAAGGTGCAACCTGCGGATACCAACAGCGATTGGTCAGGGCCATGGTCATCAACTGGCCATGACGTTGAAGGCTGGGGTATTCGAGCATTCAAATTCACGCCAGGGGCCTCTTCTCCAGCGCCGTTGACCATGCGTTTGACCGCCGATGTCAGTCAGTTCGATGGTGTTGTAGTCTCACGTGCTACAGCGGATGGTTTGTGGACCGCCACGGATTTGAACTTCCAAAACAATGTTGCGACCGCTCTGATTCCTGGTTTCGGGAACTTGACCGATGAGGTCTGGGCCATTACGTGGTATGCCAGCACAATAGCAGATTGTGATTACACCTCTTGTGGGCCTTCATATCCACAAGGTACGGTTGATATCGAAGCGGCAAGAATCACTTCACCAGCGTCAATGACGCTCAATACGACCATTTTGAGCGACCGTGATGGAGATGGAGCACCAGACACAGCTCAAGTCAATTACGAAGTCTTCTCCAACGCTTTCTTTGAAGACCTCGATGTAACAACCAAGGTGCTGGATAGCAGTGGAGTCGTTGTCGACACCCAAACAAAGCGAGTGTCTGCTGGTGGTGGCGTTGCTACTGAAGAAAGCATTTGGTTCACTGCCCCCTACAATTCACAGTATACTTTCCAGATGGAAATGAAAGACATGATTGGCACAACGGTTGACACCTTATCCACTTCACCCCAAATCCTCGACAACATGAAGCCAACCGCAAACGGAACGCTTTCACCGAACGAGTCCCAAACCTGGGAAAACATCCAATTCTCAGGTGATGGTTTTGATGCATGGGGTCTTTCATACGACAATAATTCCTTGCCTTATCTCGACTCACCGGTTGCCTATGCTTGGGATTTCGGAGATTCGACGACATCAGGTTTGAAATCACCTTATCGTTCCTATCAAACAATTGGACAATACAACGCTACATTGCGTGTTCAAGACCAAGGTGGTTCGTGGTCAGATGTTGATGTCCTTGAATTGAACATAACCGATACAACCCCACCTATCCCCCTCATTACTGTGAACAGTGTTTTGATTGAGGAAGAAATCTCTATTCTTACCAACCAAATGATTTTGTTTTCCGCATCGCTCACTGTCGACAATGTTCCGACACAGAATCTATCGTTCCAATGGGATTGGGGCGATGGCACGACCGATGGTGGAATTGGTATGTATGAAGCGCCTCATGAATGGGGTAATATCAATGGAATCAATGCGACGTATAACCTCACATTGACAGTTTCAGATGGCATCAATATCGGCGTCAAAAATATCCTTGTTTATGTAAATAATCGGGTCCCATACCAGATATTTTCAGATAACCTGTCAACATTTACCTATACCTCAATCGTAATGCCAGATGTCTTCAAAGATTCAGATGGTAGCATCGTTTCTTATTCGTGGTTTTTCCCTGAAGGCGTGAATCTTGACGGCGGAGTGACGGACCGGGAAGATGAATTTACGCTTACGACTTCCAATTCGCCAAATCCGATGCCTTCGTGGGACACACCGGGCCTAAAAAGTGCTGAATTAACCGTTACAGATGACGATGGAAGTTCGGCTACTGCTCTGTTATCCATATCGGTGTTGAACCAAATACCAGTTGCGGATTTCATTGTAAAAACAACCACATCTGGAACTTCAATCATCGACTTCCGTGTTGATGATGGCCAAGTTGAAACGCCCTATACTTTTGATGGACGTAGTTCATTTGACCCCGATGGCATCGTTGGAGATTCAAGTGATTTGACGTACAATTGGAGTTTCTCTGATGACGAATCCTTTGGCGCAAGCCCACAAGTTACGCATTCTTTCTCACAGCCAGGCGTTCATACAGTTACTCTGTTTGTTACCGATGCTGCAGGTGAACAAAGTATCGCCAGAATCTTGACTGTTGAAATTGCGAACCCTCTGCCAATCATCGCAGTTCAGATTCTCGATGCTTGGTATAACGATGAACAAATGACTGATTCAAGCGTTCTTCCTGAAGTGACTGATTTGGATTGGTCTCGAACCTTCAATGAACAAGACCAAACCTTTGCAGCACCTCATTCCCTGTTGTATTTTGATTCCGATGGGACCCGTGATGGCGACCAATCCTTTGAAGGAAAATACGTCCCATTAGATGTGAATTCAGTTGAATGGAATGGCCTTGTTCAATACACTTGGGATTTCGGAGACGGCTCCCCATTAGACCATGGCGCAACACCTTGGCATGCTTATTCTCTGCCTGGTGAATACACGGTCTCACTCACTGTTCGAGATGCGTTTGGAACCGGTGATGTGTCTCGAGCCTACTTCACCGTCATCATTGATTACCCTCCAATCATCCATGATATTTTCATCCCAGACGAAATCATAGTTTCGGATACGAATTCATTTGTGGCAAATATTTCAGATATTGAAGCAAATCTCGGCTTAGCAGTGTATCGTGATACAAATATCAACGATGGTTCCATTTCAGACCGAGATGAAACGCTCAGTCCAGATTTGATAGTCCGATGGGATTTAGACATCGAAACCGATGCCGATAACAACGGAAATACTGCAGATGATTGGGTTGAACCTCTAACAGGTTCAGAGTCTCGAGTCAGTGGAAGTTGGAGCGAAGTCGGCACCTATACAATCCGCTTAGAAGTATGTGACAGTGTTGGAATTTGTGATTCCAAGGACCAAGAAATCAGCGTGATCCCAGAACCTTCTGCACCACCATCTTTGTCGGACTTTAGTGTAGAAGAATGGAAGAGTTGGCTTACTGATGCGGGTTCTGACCTGGCAACCTTTGTTGCACTGATTGCAGTAGCATTGATTCTCGGTTGGTTGGTCATGCGAGAACCTTCCGAACTTGAGGATGAAGCAAAGCAAGCTGCTGAAACCTATACGGATGTTGAGCATGTCGAAAATCAAGGCGGTTTGCTCGGCATGGATCACCACGCACCACCTCCTGCCCCCGGAATCTTATCGAAAGATGAGCGCAGAAGCGATGATAGTGGATACATACGGCCTCTTCGCCGAAGAGGTTGACCGTTAGTTTGTATAACCCCCTTTCCTATCCTTGCATGAGGAGAGGTCATGTCATCGCACGTACGAGTGAGTTCAATTACACTGACCTTGCTCTTGCCGATGCTTTTGGTTTTACTCTCGAGCCCAATGTCGATGCAAGTCCAAGCTGCAGATTCCTGCGCAGGAGATACATCTCCTATTCGCTGGAATGAGACTGCTCAGCATCTTTCTTTGGTCCCATTCCACAACGGAATGTGGTGGGGCGGATGGGATGATGGGGAGATGTACTATGATGAAGGCGACAAGGACCGTTCCGATTCTGACACTTCCTTTCCACCGACTTACGATGCTGAATTGAGCCCTGAAGAACCTTGGATGTATGAAACGTGGATGCGGCCACGTCTTGAGCCACTCGAAGAGAATCATTACACCACGCTTCTCATTGGAAATGACAGTGTCGGTGCCTTACGAGTCAACCTTTCAGCAGATTACCGGACCACAGTTTGCATAACCTTGCAAGATACAGACCTCAATCCAGTTAATGGCGATATCTATCTGCTCACCACAGAGGAATACGAGAGTTATTCGTCATCCTACCATTCTGCCCATGAATCAGATATGTTCTACAATGATTTTGAGGAGTCTCTTTCCAATATCCCGCCTGAATGGAGAAGTTTCAATTTTTTGGGCTGGAAGACCTATCGAGATTCACATGAATATGAGCAAGTCTCCAACGTCAATTTCGCACTCAATCTCGATGGGCCGGAGATTTATTCCTCTTTCTTTTCAGGAACGAATTGGCAAGATTTCTATATTGTCATCGATACTTGGGACAATATCCATGACAATGATGCCGAATCACCAAACTCAATTGTTGCTGCTGATGTGACCATCATCACCACTGAACGGAGTTTCATTTTGCCTCCATTCACGGTATCTCTTGTGTTCATGGTCGTTTTTCTTGGAACACTTGCCATACCTTTCATCTTGAATGCAAAGTACATGAAGGCGGGCTTGGGTGTTAAGCAACCGGAACACCACATCGTACCTTCACTTGATACGCCTCCCGAATACAATCCGGTGCCCCCACAGGTTATATCAACCGAAAAGGAGGTTGTTGAATTGCCACAAAGTAGCCCATTTGAGCAACCCGTAACTCAACACTTGCCCCCACCGGATTCAGAACCTTCAGATGGTCAAGCCTGAATGGAACTAGAGATGCGCTGAAAACGCTGTTTCCGAGCGCTCTGTTCGAACTCAATACTCTAAGAGTCTCCAAGCATCTTGGAGGTCTCGAACGTTCACAAGGCCCTTGTCAGAGAGTCGGAATTCATCTCGCATAGTTGCGTAGACCAATTCTTGCCCAAGTGTTGGGGCGTGGAGCCGAGCCCAATCGCCACCGTTTCCGAGAGCCATAAGGCTGTAAGGTGGCGTTGAATCTTGAGCACTCAATGTGTTTGCCGCATCGACAATTTGCAGTGCATCTTGATGGTCTTTGACAGTGCTGCAGAATTTGACGATGTCTCCATTGTCTGCATTTGAAGACACCATGGAGATGATATCTTCAGAACTTGGCGTTCCACTCATATCATGTTGTGAAGCAATGATTTGACAGTTTGCTGCTTTAGCTGCTTCGACAAGTGCCTTTCGATCTTTGGCCTTAATGGACATCTCAAGGTCAACCCATTTGACGTTGGAATCGATTCCTGCTTGGAGAATTCCTAAGCGTTGTTTTTCATCACCAGCGAAATGGCCGCCTTCGCGAACGGAGCGGACAGAGAAGATGACTGGAAGTGCAATGGCTTCTTTGAGCGCTGCGATTGATTCATCGATATTAACTTGGTCAAAATCCATTACGGGCCATTCATTGACTGGGGGCATGGTTGACACACGGTTCCCATCTTCGTCTTCTGAAATGGTCGCTTGAGGCTTTTTGAGATACAAACGGTCAAAACGAACTTCAACCATATCGGCACCTTGAATTCCTGCACGAGCAGCTTCGTCAACCATTGCTTTCACGGTTGTTTCTTCAAGAGATACACATATCTTCGGGTTGGGCATACTTTCGGCGACTTTGGCACGCTTCTTAACGCTCTCGCTTGTAAAGTGTTGACAACTCTCTTCAAAAGGGAGGTTTTTTTGTATTTTTTCGAACGAATTCTGAAGTGTTTTGGGATACTCTAAAAGAGGTGTTTCAAGACGAAAATAAGGTCAAAAAAACGACCGGTTTGACACCCCTTTTACAGTACCTTTATACTCCCTCGGCACAGGGTATAGATGTAGAGGGGCGTGAGGGGGGAGAAATAGAGGACTGCGGGCCAAAATTATCCCAAGAATCCCCTCATTTTTCAACCCATATTGGAACCATAATAACCCATCTCGAAAACCCCATCGGAGGAATAATTTTGACAGACGAATACAGCGCATCCAGCATCCAAGTTCTTGAGGGCCTTGAGGCCGTAAGGAAACGGCCAGGAATGTATCTTGGCGACCCGCACGACGGAACAGCCCTTCACCACTGCATTTGGGAAGTCGTAGATAACTCGGTTGACGAGCATCTTGCAGGCCATACGGCGCGCATCGACATTACGCTGAATGCCGACCATTCACTCACTGTCCGCGATTATGGCCGAGGGATACCTGTTGGGCTGCACGAAGATTATGGCGTCTCAGCAGCTGAAGTCATTATGACCAAATTACACGCCGGTGGTAAATTCGACAACAGTTCATACAAGGTTTCAGGCGGCCTTCATGGCGTCGGTGTTTCTGCTGTAAATGCTGTTTCGGAATGGATGGATGTCACTATCCACAGAGACGGAATTGTCCATTTCCAACGTTTCGAAGCAGGCGTCCCCGTTGCACCTTTGGCTGAAACCGGTACCTGTGAAGATACCGGCACAACCATTTCGTTCAAACCAGATTTGTCCATTTTCACCGAGGTTACCGAGTTCGAATTTGAACAAATCAACACTCGGCTCAAGGAAACTTCTTTCTTGAACGCAGGCCTTCAAATCGTCATTCATGATGAGCGAGATGAAGAACCTCACACCGTCGAACATCTTTACGAAGGCGGATTAGCGGAATTCGTTCGCCAATTGAATGAACGTAGAGAGGCCATGCACAGCGACGTCATTGTCATCGCTGGTGATAAAGAAACCGAGAAAGGCCCCGTTTCGGTCGAACTTGCTTTACAGTGGTCGGATGCTTTCAGTGAATCGATTCTTTGCTATACAAACATCATCCGCAACAAGGATGGGGGGACGCACATGTCTGGATTGAGAACAGCATTGACCAGTTGTGTTAACGGATATGCAAAGAAGAGAAACCTGCTCAAAGGCGATGCACTTTCTGGCGAGGATGTCCGAGAAGGTCTTGCTGCTGTTGTCAGTGTTAAGCACCCCGACCCTTCGTTTTCATCTCAGACCAAGGACAAACTCGTCAGCAGTGAAGTCACTGGTATCGTTCAAACGATTGTCTATGAAAAATTGGGCGAATTCTTTGAAGAAAACCCCAGTGTTGCTAAGCAAATCGTCGACAAAGCATTGCTGGCTTCGAAAGCTCGTGAAGCAGCACGTAAAGCCCGAGACCTCACTCGGCGCAAGGGTGTTTTGGAAGGCGGAGGCCTACCTGGTAAATTGGCGGATTGTCAATCACGGGACCCGAGTGAATGCGAAGTCTATCTGGTCGAAGGTGATTCGGCAGGCGGTTCAGCAAAAACGGGACGCGATAGACGTATCCAAGCCATTCTACCGTTGCGAGGAAAGATTTTGAATGTTGAACGCCAAAAGCACAACATTGCCAAAGTTTTCCAAAATAATGAAATTCAAACGATGATACGTGCACTCGGAGCAGGCGTAGGGAATAATCCCGAAGATGAAGGTGGATTTAACCCTGAAAAACTGCGCTACCACAAAATCATCATCATGACGGACGCTGACGTAGACGGCGCCCACATTCGAACACTCATGTTGACTTTCTTGTGGCGCTTTATGCGCCCTGCAATCACTGCAGGCCACGTATTCATTGCACAGCCACCACTCTACCAATTGTCGAAAGGAAGAATCAGTAAGTATGCGTTCTCTGATGAAGAAAGAGACCAAATCATCACCGAATTGCGAGGTGATAATCCAAATACCAAGATTGGAGTTCAACGCTACAAGGGTCTTGGTGAAATGAATCCAGAACAGCTGTGGGAGACTACGATGGACCCAACAACCCGAACCATGCTCAAAGTTACTGTTCGAGATGCAGAAGAGACCGATCGAATGTTTGAAATCCTCATGGGCGAGGATGTTCCGGACAGAAGGGCGTTTATCGAACGCCACGCAAAGGAGGTGACCAACCTTGACATCTGATGATATTGAAGAAAACGAAGAAGAAGTCGATGAAAAGATTTCAACCGAAAATGTACTGAACCATCCACTGAACGATGAAATGAAAACATCGTACATCAATTATGCCATGTCAGTCATCATTGGACGTGCTCTACCAGATGCACGTGATGGCCTCAAGCCCGTACATCGGCGTGTTCTCTACGGAATGTACGAAGGTGGCCACACATCTGACAAGAAGTTCAGTAAATCTGCACGTTCCGTTGGTGAAGTCATGGGTAAATACCACCCTCATGGCGACCAATCAATCTACGACACCATGGTTCGTATGGCTCAAGAGTTCTCATTGCGTTATCCTCTGGTTGATGGCCAAGGCAATTTCGGTTCCATTGACGGCGACCCACCTGCTGCTATGCGTTACACCGAAAGCCGACTTGACCGAATCGCCAAGCATATGCTCGAAGACATCGACAAGAAAACGGTAGACTTCCAATCGAATTTTGATGATTCAGAACAAGAACCAACCGTTCTTCCTGCACGTTTACCAAACCTTCTGCTCAATGGCAGCGATGGTATTGCTGTTGGAATGGCGACACGAATCCCTCCACACAATTTGACGGAAGTTGCTGGTGCAGTTCACTTGCACGTCAACCGTATTCTTGAGGAAGGCGAAGCCAATAAGGGCATGCCACAAATTTCTATAGAAGAATACATGGAGCATGTAAAAGGCCCAGACTTCCCAACCGGTGCTTCGATACATGGCATCGATGGAATCTATGACATGTACACTTCAGGAAAAGGTAAGTTCCATGTTCGTTCAAAGTGTGATGTGCTCGATGATTCCAAAGGAAAGCGAATCATCATTCATGAGATCCCGTATCAAGTGAAGAAAGCAGACATGCTTGTTCACATCGCTGAATTAGTTACCAAAGGCACCGTTATTGGAATTCGTGATATCCGTGATGAATCATCCAAAGAAGGTATCCGTGTTGTCATTGAAGTGAAGAATAATGCAGACCCACACGCTGTTTTGAATCAATTATTCAAATCCAGCCGTTTACAAGAATCCTATTCTGCGAACATGATGGGAATTCTTGACGGCCGCCCAGTTCTCTTGACGCTCCCTGTCATGTTGCATACCTATGTCTCACATCGAGAAAATGTAATTGAACGACGAGCGCAATTTGATGTTGAAAAAGCACAAGCTCGGGCGCACATCCTTGAAGGTCTTGTCAAGGCACAAGACCGTATTGATGATGTTGTTGCAGTCGGTAAAGCAAGTGCCAGCCGCGAACAATTTGAATCGGTTTTGAAAGGCGATGAAACAATGCCAGGTATCGCAGCATTCAGTTTCACAGAACCACAAGCCAAGGCTATTGCTGAACGCCGTCTCTACCAGTTGAGCCGTTTAGATGTCGATAAAGTTCAGAATGAATACTCGGAATTGCAGATTCGAATTGCAGATTTACAAGACATTATTGCTTCTCGTTCTCGCAGACTCAGTATCCTGTTGACCGAATTGGATGAAATGCTTGAACGTCATGGCGATGAACGCCGTTCACATATTGACCCAATGCCACTTTCGATGAACCGTGAAGACCTCATTGAAGAGCGAGCGATTGCTATCACACTCAGTGAAGACAATTACATCCGCCATATGCCTGTGGAAATGTTCCGTGTTCAGAATCGAGGCGGTAAAGGCCTCAAAGGAGTTGCAACGAAGAATGAAGATACTCCGCAGTTGATTGTTACCTGTTTCAGTAAAGACCGCTTGCTGATATTCACTGACAAAGGGCGAGTGTATGGGCTCAAGGCTTGGGAAACTCCTCTTGCCAGTCGACATGCTCGTGGTAGCCATATTCGCAACGTCATTGAAAAGATTCAGGACGATGAAAACATCGTCACTATCTTACCTATTACTCGCGATTTGCTTGAATCACCTGAAGGACATTTCTTATTATTCGCAACTCGTTTGGGTCTAATCAAGAAAACAAAACTCGAGGAATACGTTCGTATCAACCGAAATGGAAAGTATGCACTTCGCTTCAAACTTGATGGAGATAGTCTTGTCAATGTTCGAACAGGAACCAATGACTCGGCAGTTGTTATGATTTCAAGCACAGGCTTTGCGAGTCGCTTTGCATGTGCAGATATCCGTGCCTCAGGGCGTGTTTCAGCAGGTGTATATGGGATAAAGACCGGTAACCGAAAGAATGCAGATGGCGGTCATGTTGTCGGTATGATGGCAACTGAGAATACCGAAACACAAATTCTGACCATAACCCGTAATGGAATGGCAAAGCGAAGCCGATTGGGTACTTCTGAGAAGATTCCAGACTTGAATGCTGAAGGTGTTCAAAAGGTGGATGCAGAAACCGGAGAAGGGAAAATGCGAACCGATGGATACCGTAGGACTAAACCGGGTGCTAAAGGTGCCTTCACGATGAACCTCGACCATGAGAATGGGGATTACATTATCAGTGCCCGACAGATTCCAAATCTTGACGACAATGTGTTTTTGTTGACCAAGAAAGGCATGATGATTCGTATCAATGCAGGTCAGACGAAAGAAACCAAAAACAAGAAGTCCAAAGGAACACGAATCATGGAATTGAGAAATGCCAAGAAAACAGGCTTTGTCGACCACATTATTTTCGCTGCTCGTCTTCCAGCAGAACTTGTTGAACAGGATGAGTTTGATGCGATGGACACAGATGGTGATGGCGTAGTAACTCGTGAAGAATTTGATGCCGCCCAAGCATCTCAGAGTGCCTCTGGCCTTGAAGAAGAATGATATTTATCAATCGACGCCTTCAAACATGATTCCATACTGTGAGTGTTTGCACCGGCCCAAGTCGGCCGTCGAGGTGATGTTGTATGGATGAGCGTTCATTGATTTATGATTGGAATAAAGTTGATTACGAACTCAACAGAAATCCAGCCAATCACCCCCATGGTGTTTGGTTCGATGATGAGACACTTCGGGACGGACTACAAAGCCCAAGTGCTCGGAATCCAACCATTGAGCAGAAAATAGAATTGCTCTCCTTTATGGAAAGTTTGGGAATCCAAAAAGTCGACCTCGGGCTTCCAGGTGCTGGTCCATTCCATTTGGAACATATCGATGCAATGCTCTCCCATATTACAGAAAATGATTACAAAATTCAACCCGGTGCTGCTGTTCGTACATTGATGAACGACATCGAACCTCTGGTCGAATTACAAGCAAAGCACGGTATTCCAATTCAAGCGAGTGCATTCTTAGGGACCAGCCCAATTCGCCAATACACAGAAGGTTGGACAATGGAAAAACTTCTTTCAACTATGGAAAAAGCAGTTTCCTATGCCGTTGACAACGATGTTCCTGTCATGTTTGTCACCGAAGACACAACCCGTTCAAAACCTGAAGATGTCAAACTCATCTACCAACGTGCAATGGAATTAGGCGCTCGCCGTCTTTGTGTCTGCGATACTTGTGGACACGTGACTCCAAACGGTGTCAAAAAGTTGTTACAATTCATCGATGAAGAAGTCATCAAAGATTCAGGCTTTAAGCGTGCAGAAATCGAAGTCAACTGGCATGGCCACCAAGACCGTGGATTGGGTGTTGCGAACAACATCGCTGCAGTTGAAGCGGGTGCTGACGTCATTCATGGAACCGCATTGGGTGTTGGAGAACGTGCAGGTAATGCTCCACTCGACCAAACGCTGGTCAATCTCAAACTTCTCGGCGTTATCGATAATGACCTCACTCAATTAGATGCCTACATGAAAAAGGCCAATGAATACATTGAAGTTCCTCTTCCTCGAAACTATCCTGTCTTTGGAATGGATGCTTTTGAAACGGGAACTGGAGTTCATGCTTCTGCAGTCATCAAGGCAATGCGTAAGGGCGATGATTGGTTGGCTGACCGAGTCTACTCAGGCGTCCCTGCAGGTGATTTTGGTCTCAAACAAGTTATTCGTATTGGCCATATGGCGGGACGTTCAAACATCATTTGGTGGCTTGAACAAAACGGCTACGAAACTTCAGATGACCTTGTGGCACACATCTTCGAAGTCGCCAAAAGCCAGCGTAGAAATATGGAAGATGAAGAAGTGAAGAAAGCAGTCGAGGATTTTCTTCATGCTTGATTAGGCTTCAGCCTCTTCTTCGTTATCAGTGAATGAATCACCTTGGGATCCATTGACTTCTTTTGTCACTGTCCATTCAGAGTCGACAGTACCGCCACTCCATTCACCTTCAACAGCCACT
>MDSW01214081.1_pt1 | contig 12869 bp, 7 predicted proteins | sample 811171 | NCBI WGS metagenome assembly MDSW01 (sample SAMN05326641, study PRJNA326480) | marine metagenome | isolation source: seawater | place: Atlantic Ocean: North West | collected 2012 | reverse complement strand
GGGGGGGGGGGGGGCGGCGCGGGCGGGGACGCGGATCCGGAGCCCGCGCGCGTGGTCATGCTCGACCCCGCCGAGCTCGGCGGCGCGGACGCGTTCAAGCGCGTGGACGCCGGGGGGATGCGAGGGGCGGCGGCGAGTAAACCGCCGCCGGGGTGCGTTCCTCCGGAGGGCGTCGTCGACGTGCCGGATCCGAGCGCGTCGGCGGCGGCGGCGGCGGCCGGGGGCGGCGGGGGCGCGGGGCCGCGGTGGCGGTCTCTCCCGGGCCTCGTCGCCGCCGCGCCGCTCGCGGTCGGGAGGGCGAAGGGGCTCGCCGCGGTGCTCGTGGGGTCGAGGCGCGCGGTGCTCCTGGACCTCGAGGAGGATGAGAACGAGGAGAGCGACGAGGAGGAGAGCGACGAGGAGGAGTGATGAGAGAGGGACGCGCGCGCGTTTTATATTTCAATTCATCTCGCCCCCGGGCCGCGATCGAACGAACCGACCCGTCCGAGCGTCTTCTCCTCACATCGTCTCGAGGGTGAAGGTCTGGGTCTCGACGCGCTTGATGCCCTCGATGGCGGTGAGCTGGGCGAGGACGTCCTTCTCCGGGGCGAACTCGGCGTCCTCCCACTTCCCGAAGGCGTCCGCGTCGAGGCACACGATGAGCTTGAAGTCCTGGCAGCCGCCGCAGACGACCCTCTGCACGGACGAGACGCCCGCGATGGCCTTCACCTCCGCGAGCTTGGCGTCCACGACCTTCTGCGCGGCGGAGAGGGACGCCTTGTCGTCGGCGGTGTCCCACTTGCAGCGCCACTCGCGCGCGATGTGGGTGAAGGTGACGTTCTCGGTGATGGCGGGCATGGTGGAGGCGAAGGGACGCGCGCGGCGATCGGCGGAATGAATTGAATCCTCGGGGAGACGGAAACGTGTCTTCGCCTCGTCGATCGGGCGGACGAGGGCGCGAGTCGGAGACCCGACGCCTGGGTCGGTCGGACGCGCCGATGAAAATCTGCTGACGACTGCTCCAGCGAATCGAGCGCGCGGGCGACGAATCGCCAGTCTCGGACGAATCGCACCGCGCCCGACTCCTCCCCGCGCGGTCCGCGTCCGCCTCGCGATGGCGTCCGCCCTCGCCGCGCCGGCGGTTCTCGCGGCGGCGACCCCCCGCGGCGGCGCGCGACGCGGGCCGCCGCGCCGCGCCGCGCGTCTCGCGGGACGTCTTCGCGCGCCCCCGCCCTCCGGGACCCCGCGCCGCGGGGCGTTCCAGCTGTCGTTCGCCGCGTCCAGTCAGCGCGACCAGGCCCCCCCCTCCCCCTCCGCCCTCGCGCCCGCCGCCGATTCCGACGGCGACGCCGCGGACGGCATCGTCCCCGCGTTCGGCCCCGGGTCGCCCCCCTGGCCCGCGATCCACGCGGAGCTCCGCGACGCGGGCGTGCGCGCGGTGTCCGTCGCGGAGGCGCGCGCCATGCTCGACGCCGGCGCCGCGCTGGCGGACGTCCGCCCGCGCATCGAGTTCGAGGAGTTCCGCCCCGGCGACGCGGACCTCGACCGTTCCTCCGTCGACGTCCGCAACGTCCCGTACATGGTCCCCCACAGGAGCGCCGCGAAGCGGTGGCAGGGGTACATGCTGTGCACGAAGGACGGGCTGAAGGAGCGCGACCCCGCGTTCACGCGAAGCTTCGCGAGGCGGTTCCCGGATAAATCCGCCCCCGTCATCGTCGGGTGTAAGCTCGGCGGCGACGCCCGCGCGGAGCCGGTGACGATCGACCCGGTGACGAAGCGGCAGGTGTTCCCGGAGGGGAGCTCGCAGTACTCGGACAAGAGCAAGTCCAACTCGCTCATGGCGATGTACGAACTCAGGCAGGCTGGGTACACGAACCTGTATCACCTCGAGGGGGGCGTGACGAGGTGGTGCCTCGACGGGGAGGCGCACGTCGGCGACCCGAACGCCTTCTACTTCCACCCGACCATCCTGCCCGGAATCCTGTTCCAGCTCATCATGGTCGAGGGGATCGTCGTGCGGAGTAACCTCGCGTACGTCAAGAAGTTCCACCCGGAAAACTTCCAACAGATCGAGGCGAACAACGCCGCCTACGCGTTCATCAACGACCTCGTCGCCAACTCGCCCATCAACTGGATGTTCGACTACTACAACTGACGAGCGACGAACGCGCTCGGTGGACCGCGCGGAGAATTCGCACGGCGGCGCGGAGAAGGGGGCGACGACGGAACGCGGACCTATTTATGATATCGTGAGTTTGACGCGTGTGTTCGACTGCGTTAGACCAGGTTATATAAGGAACGCGCGCGGCGGGGAAGTTCTACTTGTTTTGTTAAAACCAGCCCCGTGATCGGACTCCGACGAAACGCTCGCGCGCCTTCTCCAGTTCCGAGACGTCGCCTCGTCGCGTCTCCCTCGGACGGTTCGAGCCGGGGAGAGTTCCGCGCGCGCGGAGGCATCGCCCCGCGCACACGCGCGCGCGCGCGGGCGTATCGTCACCCTCGAGTATCGCCTCTCCCCGTCCACGGCCGCGTTCGTCGACTCGGCAGCATGCGTCTTCGCCGCGCCTCCTCCTCCTCCGCGCTGGGTCGCGTCGTCGTCCTCTCCGCTGTTTTTCTTTCCGCGCTCGCCGCTTTGCCCCGCGCGCTCGGGGAGGTGATGGAGACGACGAACGAGATGAACGACGCCTCGGACATGCTCGAGGACTTCGCGCGGTACGAGATGGACGCGGCGACGATGGACCTCTTCAACGCCACCACGGGCGAGCCCCTGAGCGACCGCAGCAAAGCCGTCGTCGCGGACGCGGACCCCGAGGACCCCGACGACTTCGACCTCGGCCTGTTCGTGGACAAGAAGGACGCCGACCTCGCCCCGGGCTCGACCGTCGACGTCAGCGTGTGCGACTTCAAGTACCCCGAGAACTGCAAGAAGGCCACGCCGTACAAGGGCGCCCCGGAGTCGTACGAGTGCGGAGAGTCCGACGAGGCCGACCCGCGAGCCGGCTTCGAGTGCCTCGTCCGCAGAGCCGTCGTCGCGACGACGACGGTGACCTGAGCCACATCGACCTCAACGTGGAGATGCCCACGACGACGTGCGACGCGAGCGACGCCGCGGCGACCAAGCCGGACGGCGCGGCGAGGCGCATGCTGCAGGTGACCCCGGGAAGGCGAAGGCGAAGGTCGAGCCGCTCGGTGAGAACCGCCGGAGTCAGAGGGTATCGCCGAGGAGGAACCAGGCGAAGAGGAGGCGCGCGCGGGTGAGCGGACGAGAAAAAGACGAAAACGAAACCGACCGAGACCGCGACCAACGAAACGCCGTCTGAAACGACGCGGGAAAGACGAAAAGGTACGCGCGGCGCGTGTGCGAACACGAAACGAGGAACGCGCGAAACGATGAGGCGGAGAGAGACGCGCGCGTCTCGGGCGGCGGCGGCTGCTGGGAGCCACCTCCTCTGGTCCGCTGGAACCGCGCACAAGCAGCTTCACCAAAGGATAAGTGAAGGATGCGTCTTGGAGGCATCCTTTACTTGACAACATTGTCCAGCGTCTCTTTGCAAGCTGCTTGTGCGGCGGTCGGAGCGCGCAGCCGCCGCCGCCGCCCGAGACTCGCCGAGCGGACGCGCGAAGAGAACGAAAAAACGCGCGCAGTTTGAATACGATTCCCAAACCCGTTCTTCGCGCGCGCGACGTCTTCACCTCGTTCAAGTTCAACCTTCGTCTTCATTTCATCGCACGGCACGCACTGCCCCCCCCCTTCGGTCTACGCGCCCTCCCGCCGCATCGCTCTCTCTCCTCGCGAGTTTCACTCTTGTCTCTTTTTCGCCCCCCCCACGAGCCCCGCCCCCTTTGCGACGGTTTTCACGAGCGCCTCCGCGTTCGTCCGCGCCTCGTAGAAATTCCTCATGACCGTCCAGCTCGGTTCGAGCGCGACGGCGTAGTGCCACCACCCCCTCGGCACGAGCGCCACCTCCCCCGGCTCCAGCACGCACACCACGGGCGTCGCGTCGCGCCAGTACCCCGCGGATTTCTCCACGCTCTCGCGTCGTCGGTCGAGGGGATCGTCCTCCGCCTGCGCGGTCTCGCGCTCCCCGGGCAGGACGCGGAGATGCGCGGCGTCCGCCGGCGGGCACAGCACGAACAGCTTCCGCCCCGCGGCCTGGCCGAGCCACGCGTGCGCGTCCCCGGCGTCCTGGTGCAGTCGAGTCACCGTCCCCGCGGGCCCGACGAACATCTTCGACAGCGTCCTCGAGAAGTTCCCCGCGAACGTCTCGGCGACGACGTCGGGGACGCGAGGAAACAGCGCGCGGTGCGCCGCGAGCATGATCTCGCGCGAGTGATCCGCGCGCGTCGCGAAGTACGGCGGCGGGAACGCCTCGTTCGCGACGTCCGCGACGGACCTGGGAGACGAAGAAGGGCCGGGGCGGCTCCCTTCACCACCCGCGGGCTCGTTCGCGTCGAACGCGCGCCACCCGTTCATGTAGAAGGGCGCGTCCGCCGCTCGAAGCGCGTCGACGCCGTCGTCGATCCCGGGGCGCGCGGCGACGTACCGCGCGAAGTCACTCACCGACGTCGAGACCGTGCGCTGCTTCCCGGCCTCGCGGTCGCGCGCGTCCGCGTGCCGAGCGGGCGCGCGGTCGTTACACAGCGCCCGCGCCGAGCCGAGCGCGAGAAGCGCGGAGAAGGGCACGGGACGAAACGACGCGTCAGAATGTATCGTCGAAGAAGAAGAAGACGAAGAAGAGGAAGAGTCGGCGCCGGGGTCTCGGAACGGCGCCGCGAGCCCCCATCCCCGCCCTCCGTCCTCGACGACGACCGGCGACGACGGGTTCTCGATCGGGTCATTATGGTTCCCCGCGGAGTCTTCAGTGGCGCCTAAAAATTCCGCGGCGACGGTCTCGGGGTCGACGTTCCGCACGCGTCGCGCGGGTCGGGCGTTGGGGTGGTCTCGCAAGACGGCGCGCAGGACGTTTTCGGAGGCGGCGTCGCCTCGCAATCGCGCGACGAAGTCGACGAAGGCGTCGTACTCCGGCGTCCCTCGGCGCGGGTCGGGGGGGTCGGAGGGGACCAGGCGGAGCATGAGGCGCGCGGCGCGGGTCTCGAGCTCGGCGAAGCCGCACTCGAGCGCGGCGGGAGGGGCGAGGCGGGGGGCGTCGTCGTCGTCGTCGGGGGCGGCGGCGTCGCCGGGGGCGGCGTCGCGATCGGCGTCGCGATCGGCGTCGGGGACGCGGCCGCGTCGCGGTCGTCGCCCGGCCGCCGCGCCCCAGCCGAGGCCGAGGGGGAGCTGCACGACGTCGATCTCGGGGAACGCGCCGCCGTCGCGGAAATCGAGCTGCGCCGTCGGGCGCCAGCTCCGCGCGCCGCCGCGTCGGCCGTACCCCGGCGTGGTGCTGCGGGGTGCAGCCGGGGGATCGCTCCCGCGGGGGGGTTGAGGCGCGGGGGGGGGAGGCGCGGGCGCGGCGGGGGGGTCGCGCGGCGGCGCGCGCGGGGCGAAGAGCGCGCCGAGGTCGGATACCGAGACGCTCGCGTCGGAGGCCATGGGGACGCGAGGGCGGGGAGGGGCGCGTCGCGCGCTCCGAGGGAATGGACGTTTCCCGGGAGAAGACGAGCCGTCGGGTGTAACGGCCGCCGCGCGCGCGCCACTCACGAGACGTTCAACCCGCGGGCGGTTTCGGGCGGGCAAGTGAGCCGGTGCCCTGTTGAACCAGTCGCGGGCAAGAATTTTACCCTCTCCGTCCGGCGGATAAAAGCCTCGCCTCCCCCGTCCCTCGGCGCGAGACGGCCGCGCGCCCCCCGTTCCGATGCGCGTCGCGTCTTCGGTGCTGCTGTCCCCGCGCGGTTGCGCGTGGCGCATGCGCCGCCTCGCGCGCGCGTCCTCGTCGCGCTGCGCGTCCCCGGCGGCGTCGGCGTGCCTCCGCCCCGCCGCCGCCGCCGCTCGCGCGGTCGCGACGTCCGCGTGCACCCTCGCCCTCTCGCCCGGGTTCCTCCACCGTCGCTCGCGCGCGTGCGCGGCGGCGGTCCGCGCGTCCTCCGGGGACGCCGCCCCCCCTCCCCCCGCGGGTGCCTCCGCGACGCCGGGTCCCTCCGCGAAGAAGCCCGGCGGTCGCGGCGACCGCGGGTCGGGGTCCTACCCCGACCATTTCCTCGACCTCGGCCCGCGCATTCGCAAGGTCTCCCCCGCCGATCCCGACTTCGACCCGCGCGCGTGGGACATCGTGTGCGACGTCCGGTCCCCCTCCGAGTGGGCGGAGGACCACGTCCCCGGGAGCGTCTCGACGCCCGTCCTCGACGACGAGCAGCGCGCGGAGGTGGGGACGATCTACAAGCAGCGGTCCCCGTTCCTGGCCAAGAAGGTTGGCGCGGCGATGGTCGCCGGGAATCTCCAGCGCATCATCGAGGAGCACTTCATGCGCCGCGAGAAGGACGCGAGGGTCCTGGTGTACTGCTGGCGCGGCGGCGAGCGCAGCCTGAGCCTCGCGCACGTCCTGAGCCGCGTGGGGTTCCAGGTCGGTTTCGTTCCCGGAGGGTACAAGGCGTACCGCGCGACGGTGTTGGATTTTTTACGGACGACGGATGGGTTTCGGTACCACGTCGTCGCGGGCAAGACGGGGTGCGCCAAGGGGAAGATGCTGGCGCACCTCGAGGCCCAGGGCGCGCAGGTCCTGGACCTCGAGGCGATGGCGGAGCACCGCGGGAGCGTCCTGGGGGAGGAGCCCGCGTCGAAGTTCCAGCAGCCGAGCCAGAAGATGTTCGACACGAGGCTGTGGGAGAAGGCGCGCGGGTTCGACCGGGCGAGGCCCGTGTTCGTGGAGGGGGAGTCGAGCATGATCGGGAAGGTGCAGATCCCGAAACACACGTGGGCGGGGATGCGCCGCGGAAGCGTCACGCTCCTCGAGGTGCCGATGGAAGCCAGGGTCGCGTGGATCCGCGCGGGGTACAAACACTTCGAGACGACCGAGGTGGACAGGCTCGTGGAGAAGCTGCGGGTGCTGACCCCCAAGGTAGGACGCGCCAAGGTGGAGGAGTGGGAACGCGCCGTCGAGCGAAGAGAGTGGGACGCGTTCGTGGAGGACATCCTCGTCTGCCACTACGACGCCGCGTACGCGCAGGCCGCGGCAAGGTCGGGGAGGGACGACGAGCGGGCGGAGCACCTCATGCTCCCGGACACGGAGGACGAGACGTACGCGGAAGCCGCCGCGGCGCTCATCCGCGCGCACGATCGGCCGAGGGAGACGAGCGAAGACGAAGGAAAAGAAGTAGACGGGGCCGCGCGGAGTCGAGGCGCGAGCGAGACGGCGGGGGCGAGCGCGCGCGCGTGAAGACGGGGACGCGAGGAGCCGCGGGGGTGTGGGGTGGTGGGCGCGTGACCGAGCGCTTCGCGTCGCGCGCGTGCGTTTTCGTTGTGTGTGTCGCGTCGCTCATTACCCTAACGAGCGTCGCTCTCTCTCTGCTACCGTGCTACGTTTCTTTCGGGGGCGCCTCCGGGGCTCAGTCGTCGCCCATGTCCACCTGGCTCGGCGGGAGCATCCCCGGGATGGCATCCACGCGCGCGCGCTCCGCCGCCTGCCTCGCCGCCTGTTCCTCCGCGAACATCGCGCTGTTGTCCGAGGACTTGAACTGTTTCGTCTGCACGAGGAAGTCGCGCAGGTGGTTCTTGAACATCGTCAGGTCGGCTTTGTAGTCGAACATGCCCTGGACCAAAACCTGGCTCTCCGCGGGGCCCATGTTCGGGAAGGACGTCGTCAGGAGCTTCGAAACGTGCTCCTTGACGAAGGCGGCGTTGTTCGGGTACGCCCCCGGCCCGAGCGCGTTCGCGTCCCAGAGCGGCGCGGAGAGCTGATCGGACTCGGCGATCGAGAAGAGGTTCTGCAGGATCAGCGCGTGGAGCTTGAACCCGGGCTTGTGGAACCCGTCCGTCATCACCGCGAAGATCTCCTGCGCCAGGGAGAGGTAGAAGGTCTGGTGGAACTGGTTGCAAAACTCGCTCACCTGGAAGTACTTCATCATCTCCAGGAGCAGGTTCAGCCCCGTCTCCGCGATGTTCCGCTCGGTGTGCCGGAACGCCCAGACGATGGAGTCCACGACGAGCTTCAGCTGCTCCGGCGCGAGCGCGAAGAGCGCGCGGAAGCAGTGGTTGGTGATGGCGCGCAGGAGCGCGAAAAATTTAAGCCGATGGTCCGGGTAGTCCTCGAAGTTGGCCGTGATCATCGTCAGCGTGCACTCGAACACCGCCTCGAAAATCTTGGGCACCTCGTCGATCATCGCCCCCTCCACCTTGTTGATGATCGCGGCGTACAGCGACAGCACCTCCGCGTCCCTCGCGTCCGGCACGTTCCTCGCGTAATCGCCCAGCACCGGGTCCATCATCGGCGGCACGAGCTGCTGCGCCACCAGGTGCGGGTCCTCGCACCGCTCCACGAACGTCTCGATGAGACGCAACACCTCGCGCTTCACCGTGCGCATCGCCTTCACGAGGCTCGTCTTGCTCGCGTACGGCCCGCCCTCGGCGATGGAGGCGGAGATGAGCTCCGAGTACAGCCTGTAGACGTTGAGGACGTCGGCGTAGATGCCGCTCATCTGGTTCTGGAACGGCTGACCGAGGCTCACGCACGCCGACGTGTTGGTCTTGAGGATGTTGGCGATGTTCTTGATCACCTCCTGCGGCTTGAGGCACTCGCTGCCCTGGGCCTTGGCCTGCGTCATGATCTGCGTCCACGTCGCGTTGGGCGGCTCCATCAGCCGCTGGACGTACTCCTCGCGCTTCGCCGGGTTCGCCTCCGAGCCGATCATGTGCCCCACGGCTTCGTAAAACGTGTGAATCTGGTGAGGCTCCAAGTCGCGAATCGTCTCGGGCAACCCCCTGAGGAGCTCGTCCACGAAGGGCTCGTGCTCGCCCACCTGCATGATGACGAACTTGCGCTTGCACTTGATGGCGATCTTCAGAAACGTGTCGCACGCCATGTCCTGCACGCCCGGGTGCGTCTCGTGCATGAACTCGAAGAGCTTGTTCACGACCGTCTTGAGAAACTTCCAGTGCAGGCGCAGGAACCGAGGGTACTGTCCGACGACGTACATGATGTTGGACGCGATCACCGCCTTGTGGTCCTTCCCGCGCGTGATCTCGCACAGGTTGAGCAAGTCGCGAATCGCCGTGACCAAAAATCGGTTCTCCTGGTCCTCCGCCATGGAGCCGGAGATGGAGCCGATGGCCCAGCACAGCGTGTTGAGGACGTTCCAGCTGTACTCCTTCCCGTTCAGCTGGTTCGAGAGTTTCTCCAGCATCTGCGTCTCCGTGTCCTTGTGGTCCAGGTGCGAGAGGTAGATGAGCGTCTCGCGCATGATCTTGTACTGCACCAGCACGTCGTTATCCTTGAGCGTCTCCCGCACGATGTTCCCGTTCTCGTCCTCCACGATGAGCACCTCCTCGGGCTTGGCCATCCGCGACACCATGAGCAGACGCAGCTGCGACATGCTCCCCGCGTACAGCATCCGCCGCGTCGACCCCGCGCCGCCCTGGCCGCCGTTGGCGGGCGCAAAGGAAAACTCCGCCGCCCCCGCCGCGCCGGGCCCCCCGGCCTGGTCCCCGTCGCTCTGGTACAGGTCGCACACGAGCGCGTGCCAGTAGTCCAGGCACACCTTGAACACCTCCGGCTCGTCCGTGTACGAGATGTTCAGGAGGTACTCCAGGCCGATCATGAGCTGCTGCTGGTGCTCCGGCGTCTGCTCCAGCAGCGCGATGTGGTGCTTGAAGAATTGCGTGAGGAAGATGGCGAGGTTCTGGATGTACGCCTGCTCGTCGTCCGAGCCGTTGGCGTACGCCTCGGCGATCTTCACCGACCGGGGCAAGATCTGCTGCAGCTGCGCCATCACCGCGACGTACAGCTTGACGAAGTGCTGGTCGTACTTCTGCTCCACCGCGAGCCCGCCGATCTCCGCGAGGCACTGCAGGGCGACGTTGCGGAAGTTCGGGTCCGGGGAGAGCTTGAGCAGAGTGTCCAGCAGCGTGCTCTCGAAGATGTACCCGAGCGGGATCCAGGACAGAAACGCGTGCAGGGTGAGCAGGGTGCGCTGAATCAGCTCCGGCCTCTGCGAGTGCTGCAGGACGAACTCGCACAGCTCGTGAATCCTGGGGAAGTCCGTGTTCAGCGCGTTCTTGAGCTCCATGATCTTCGCCTGCGTGAGCTCGCCCCTGGAGAAGTCGAACACCTCCTCGCTCAGAAGCTTGAGGATGTTCATGCAATTCTCGCACAGCGACTCGCTCTGCTTCGCCGCCCCGACGAGGTCGGGCACGAAGCTCGCCCACCGCGCGGGCCAGTCGTGCTTCAGGATCTGCACCAGCACGTTGTTGATCTTGTTGATGAACGCGCGGTCGCGGCGGAACGAAGCCTCGTCCGTGCTGAGCTTGATGATCAGGTTCGAGATGAAGTTCTTGATGCCCTCGCGCTGCTCGTCGGGGAGCGCGTTCCAGCGGTACTTGATCACCGCGTCGAGCACCTGCAGCGCGAAGAACTTCGTGTTCGCGTTCTGGCTCTGCTCCAAGATCGCGTCCGCGCGCGTCCACATCAACTCGTGCTCCTGGAGGCTCGTCATGATCTTCTCGGCCTCGGCGCGCTGCGAGAGGGAAAAAGTCGAGTCAGCACTTCGTCTCGCGGATCGCGGAAGGAAGGCTCGGGAAAAAGAAAGCGCGGCCGGGGGTCTTTGCGATCTCGGCGCGGGGGGCCGAGGGCGGGCCGCTCGACGTCGATCGCGGCGGGGGCGTGAGGGGAGGGACGATTCGAGGGGTTCCGGAGGGGGGGGCGGTTCGCGCGGCGCGCTCGGGGAGCGAGGCGCACCATCGTCGGGTCCGCCGCGGTGTAGAAGGCGGAGATGACCTGGTCCAGCATCGGCACGTCGAGCGCCTGGCTGAAGTCCAGCAGCTTCTCCGCGCCGGGGAACGCCATGGCGGCTCCGGGACGAGGATCCGGGGCCGTCGCGCGGGTCTCGAAGCGCGGAGACGGCGAGCGCCGCGAGATCCGCCGAGGGCCGCGCGGCCGAGCGCGGAAGAACGCGCGGTCTTAGCTCCGGCGGCTCTCCGGGGGTGCGGAAAGCCTTTAAAAAACAACAAGAGACGGTCGCTTTTGCGATCGCGGTGCGCCGAACGGACGGGAGGGTTCGCCGAGGATCGCGCGCCCGGTACCCGAAGCCGGTCGCGGTCGACTTGTCTCCCGCGATCGACGCGCCGCGTGCGTGTCGTGCGCCGCGCAGTGGAGGCCGCGAGGGGGAGGTGAGGGGTGGCTTCGCTGCACGCGTCGGGGTAAAAAGTTCCCGTTGCCCCGTCTCCGGGGAAGATCTGCAGAGGAACCAGTCTACGTTTTTTGCCCGGCAGCTTCCTTTTTCCCTCGGGGGGTGCAGCAGCACCCGCGTGCATCACGGCGCGCGGGGACTCTCGACGAGTCGCGCGGCCTTCGTCCGGGGCGTGCTTTGGTCCGCGGTCGGTTCATTCCGCCCGGGCGCCAGCCAGCGACGCCCACCCTCCGCGTCACCCCGCGGCCCTTCGCGCGTCCCTTCCGCGGACCCGCCCCCCCGTCGCGTTCGCGCGCGTCGCGCGATGGACGTCGTCGCGCCCGTCTCCCTCCCCGCCGGCCCCGGCGACCTCGCCGTCGCCGCGTCCTTCGCGGCCGGTGCCGACGATTCCGCCGCCCTCGTCGCGCCCGCCGCCGCCGCCGCCGCCGCCGCGGGGCGCGCCGCGTCCTCGGCGTCCGACTCGGACTCGGACTCGGACGCGTCGAGCGACGGCGCCGGACCCGGCGCCGCCTCGCGCGCGGAGTTCGAGTTCAGCGACGAGGAGACGCGCCGCGCGATCCCGGGCGTGATCCGCGACGGCTCCGAATCCTCCGAGTGGTCCGATTCCGAATCCTCCGACGACGCCGGCGACCGCCGCGGGCGCGGCGGCGACTCGGACTCGGACGTCGAGGCGCTCGACCTCGCGAACATGCCCAAGTGGCTCGAGGACATCAAGAACGGCATCGAGCCGGACGAGCTCGACGCCGTTTCCGTGGACCCGCCCCGGACGAAGAACGAGCTCGCCCCGGAGCTCGCGCCGCGCCCCCCGCCCCCGCCCCCCCTCCGCCCGGATGAGCGCGTCGCCCCCGCGGGCGACGTCCTCTCCGTCGTCGGAGACGTGTGCGTCGTGCAATCCGCCCCGGGAACCGAACCGCTCGACGAGGGAAGCGTCCTGTGTTTGGCCTCGAGGCGAATCCTGGGCGTCGTCGAGGAGGTGTTCGGCCCGGTCGCGAGGCCTCTGTACGCGCTGAGGCTTCCGACGGACGAGCCCGCCGAAAACGAAGGCGAGCGCGGAGACGAAAACGGGACGCGACGCGCCGAGACGTCTTCTCCCGGGGCGGAAGGAGCCGCCTCCGACGCGAACGCCGCCCCGGACGCGAACGCCGCCTCCGACGCGAACGCCGCCCCGGTCGCGAACGCCGCCCCGGACCTCCCGCCCCCGTCTCGGCGGAATCGGTTCGTCGCCCCGGCGCCGGGCGCGGCGGTGTACGCCGTCGTGGACCGGTGCGCCGCGCTGAAGACCGAGGGCCTACGCACGAAAGGGTACGACAACAGCGGGTGGAACGACGAGGAGGTGGACGAGGAGGAGGATCCGGACATGCTGTACAGCGACGACGAGAAGGAGGCGGAGGCGAAGCGGCTCAAGAAGAAGAAGAAACGCCAAATGGCCGAACGCGAAGCCGACGCCGGGTTCGCCGAGGCGGCGCGCGCCGCGGGCGTCGCCGCGCGCGGGGGCGGGCGCGGGGGCGGGCGCGGGGGCGGGCGCGGGGGGTACGATCGCCGGGGGGGGGCGAACCCGCCGGCGATGCAGTTGGCGCACGCGCTCCGCGTGAGCGCGGGAGACACGGGGGGGG
>MDSW01205247.1_pt1 | contig 12871 bp, 10 predicted proteins | sample 811171 | NCBI WGS metagenome assembly MDSW01 (sample SAMN05326641, study PRJNA326480) | marine metagenome | isolation source: seawater | place: Atlantic Ocean: North West | collected 2012 | reverse complement strand
CAGTTACAAAAAGCCCTGCTGAAACATCAAGTGGATCTTTACGGACAGACGTGCCCTGGTAATTCCAGACAAGGTTTCCACCACCACTAAACTGGACAGTATCTGTTACCCGGCCACTTCCGGCGTTCACTCGCAGGGCGTATCCGCCCAAAGAACCGTCTGCTACAGACACATTGTTTGCCATGCGAACATCACGCCCAAGATCCGTGGTGCCGTTATTGTCGGGCTCATGGGTGATGCCGATATTCAGACCAGTATCAAGCTCCCAGATTGTTCCATACAAAGAGTTGAGAACGCTGGTGTTATGAATGATATCAACGCGATCTGTTGCATGACTATTAATGCCAGAAAGTGCATTTAGATAGGTCATATTGTTGGCGATGAGAATTCGCCCGGTCGCATCTTCGGCAAGCCATGTATCGTTGTCCTGCCACTCAGGAGAGATGCCTTTGCCCTCATCGAGATGGGGGGTAATAAATGTCTTTGAGGGTACCCACGAGAAAACCTCATTAAACACATGATGAACGGTATTATTCGCCACAACAATTTTGTACAGGTTGCTCTGGTCGCTTTCGACGGGAATATCATGAGTTGTTTCCCACGGCTCAATTCCCATTGTGCCAAGTGATGAGGTTCGTGTTGCATCATGAACTTCATTGCCAATGATATTGACGTACTCGCTTCTGATCGACTTGATCGCAGTCCCTTGAATATGATGGACATGGTTGTCCAGAACATCAACAAACTTTGATTGTCGAACAAGAATACCTTGGCTTCGTGAGTAAATTGGCCGTATCGAATTGGCGAGTGTGCTTAATGATCCGGGTGTTGAGTAGTGGTCTTCGACGTACTCAGCTGTGCTGCCGTATGGGACACGATAAAAGTAGTCATATGTGCCATCGGTGCTTGCAAAGTGATCATAGTTGGCCCGGGAGTAGTCTTCGTTTGTTGTATCCACACGATAAAGAAATTGAAGTGCTGAGGCGACATCGCCACTTATATGTTCAACCGCCCCTTTCACCTCAAAGCCAATAATACGGATGTGTGAACTATTCTGAATAATAAACCCGGCATAGTCATCAGCATGTACGGTCGTTGTGTCATCCCACGCTTTGAATGTAATAGGAGCCGCCAACGTGCCGTGCAGATCATTTATTTTTACGCCCGCACTGCTTGATCGCCACAGGTATGGATCCATCGGATTGTTGCCGTAGCGAAAGTCCGGGTTGTAGTCATCTGCAGCGTAGTCGCCAACAAAGTAAACGGTATCGCCAGGCTGCAGAAACGTATCGCCATTAATCTTGCGGAGAACGGCAGCAGTCGATTGAAATGGACTTTCAAGGGAAAGGCCATCGTTGGTATTTGAACCAGTTGTCTTATTAATAAAAAATGTTCGTGAGTGCGCAACATAAGGTTGCGCCCGAGCATGCACGATGCGACTGGGTGAGTTCGAATTTGATGCAAAGATCCGAATTGCGGGCAGGTTGTTTCCTGCATTGACTGCATTAGCACCAGCTGATGTCAGTGTTACGACACGCTGCTGGAAATCAATCTCATAAAATGGGTTGCCATGAGCATCAGAGGGAGAATTGCCATCCGGTGTCGCCCAATATAAATCAGACCCATCTCCTTCGGGGTCTAGTATCAAGAAACTGGCTGCTGCATCACCCTGATTAATAGGTGAAAGCATAGGGTTGAGGTTGCGCCCAAAAATGGAGAGTGTAGGAAGTTGATTTTCGGGTTCGATAGTGACTGTAATCGTTGCAGGCAGTGACGCAGTACCACCGTTTGTGAATGCATAGGTAAATGTGTCATGTGTGAGTGACGTCACATCATTTCCGCTATGTTCGTAGTATGCTCGACCTGTTGGGCGGACATACAGCGTGCCTTCAGCACCAGCAACCTGTTTATATCCAAAGACATGTGAAAACGTTGGGTGGTCGGCGTCTGGTAGCTGAGACCATTCAGTTCCATTCAGTGACGCAACGACAGCAGTTCCTGATGGACCAACAAGACCATCATTCTCCAAGAGCATGAGCGGTGAGAGGAGCGTGTCCGCGCCCTCTTTGACACGAACCGAATCATTAGCTGCTTGTGCCGCCTGTTTAATATAGGAGTAGCTTACGAATGGTCGTGTCTGCACAGATGATTCGCTACTGTAGATATAGTGTCGCTGTGCACCATTTTGTGCTGTGGAGGTTGAGGCAGACGAATCTGCCTGGTTTGCTGCGAGTAAAAGAAATGCAAGATCTCGGTTTGATGCTTCTGCTTCTGAGATGTCGTACGTAACTCGTTTCCCGTCTTCAGTTGTGATGTTCTGAGAGGCGAGAGCATTGGTCACTGCAGAGTTTGTATTTCCATTTGTTGGAGGTGAAGAAGCTGTATACGGTCGATTCTCGTATGTTAATGAGTCCTCGTTCCATGAAGCGTCTGCAAGGACTAAAAGCTGAACGGTTCCAGCTTCAGCATTTGAGCCAGACCCCTGATACATCGTAAAGGAAGCATCGACAAGAGTATCTGAAGACTCAAAATTGAGTGATGAGACACGCGTTCGCAAATAAACTGCTGAATGAAAGTTGTCAGTTGCGTCTTGTTTGCGTACGAGCATCGACTGAAGATCACGTTGTCGTCCACCATTGACGTAGCCGACATCGAGATCATCTGTGATGGCAAACCGCTGCGTAACAAGTGAAGCTGTCTTGTTGTTGGAAGAAACTTCGAGGAGTGGAAGTGCATTTCCCGCATTCACATGGTCAACAGCAGACTGTGTGATTCGCACAGATGTGCCATCAATTGAGTAATACTGCGTACCTTGCGAGATTGTAGTATCGGCATGAACGAGCTCAGCAATCGTATGTCCAGCTTCAAACTGATTTCCGGTAGGCTGAAGATGTAATTGTGAAAATGTTGCATCGAGCGCAAGCCGCACCTCGAGTGGCTCTGGTGTCGAGAGTCGTGTGGTGATTTGTCGCATCGTATCACCTGAGAAAACCCAAACCCCTGATAAACGATCGCAGCCATACTTTCTCCTGCGATCAAAAAACCTCTTAAAGTATACAGTCTTTATGCAAAAGTCGTGCGATTTTGGCGCATGCTTTTTTGTCAGAGTTTACGTGTACTCGCTGTGTTAAACACTGGCTGAGAGCGCGTCAGGTCGTCTGCGAAATTTACACAGGCCCAATCTTCTACCCAAGCCCCAGCCAAAACATCAAGAAAGCTCTCTTACCAGAAGCCATCGAACCATCTCCAGAAAGGATGATGAAGAAAAGCGACCACAGAAAAGACGGTAGTTTCAGAAACCACGAACCCTTTTTTTATTATTTTTTTGATCATAAAAATGGCAGCAAGAGCGACTGCAGTAAACAACAAGATTGTCACTGCGGCCTGCCACCCTAAAACAATACCTACTAGGGTGCCGGCTAGTGGAAAGGCACTGACAGATGCGACAATGGATGTCCCTCGATTGGCCAAATACTGGATGATGCTTGTGAGAAACAAGCCAATCAAGCCTCCTGCTATGCAGGTAACCATTGGAAACATTGATGGTGGCAGCGTGCTAACAAAATCCGAAGGTAAGTGATGATCAAATTTGACGGGCTGAAGAGTGGGAATACCAATGGATAATCCTGCCAAGATGCAAAGCATAATTGCCGCTAGCCACTTTGGGCAGCGGAGTCGGTCGATGTCCATGAGTGACAGCATCAACAGACAGCTGAATAATGCAGTGTGATAAAGGTAGATTCCGATAACGGGCCATTTTGTGTACAGAATGATCCATATAATGCCATCGTAAAAATATCGTTTAAATCCTGGAACATTGGTCGCACCTGTCACTAATTCAAATAGAAAAAGCGATCCGAATATGGTCGCTCCAATAAGTTCAGTCAGAAAGTAACGGATAGGAATTGCAGATAGACAATTCCGGCAGCGTCCTCCGAGATTCAGGTAGCTGAAGAGTGGTAAGTTATCAATCCGGCTAATAGTCATACCGCAAGCAGGACAGGCTGACGCTCGTGTGGTGACCGTTCCGCCGCGAGGGATGCTATTCGCGACAACATTGATAAAACTTGCGATGCATGCTCCGTAGTATGTGAATATTGCAAATACCAAGAACTTTGCAGTTCGTATACGTAAGAGCTCAAACGAGTCTAAATCTTTAGCATGTATGACAGACGGCTGTTCACGAAACTTCTGTAGAAATGCATCAGCCGTTGGAACAATGACCAGGTAGGTAAATAGAATGCCACCGATAGATAACCATGCGAGTGTCCGAAGCGACCATACCTTCTTCTGTTCGTAGTCGCTTTCGTTATCCACCCCGCACCTCCAGCAAAAATCTTTCAATAGGCTCGGACATAGTCAAAAAACCCTTTAATACTGTAGCAAATTTTGTACTCGACTCATTCCTGGTTTAGAGCGGCTGTCTTGTCTTCATTGTTACTACTCGATGCCTCGGAATGCGTCTGGCATGTCGAACAGAGACCATTGTTTAGATGGCCGTAATTTGATGATCTTGAAAATCCATAGCATCACCTTGAGCAACTTTGGAATCTGCACGCAACTCCCCTGAGTGCGGTCTGTATTGCTTTGTCAGTTCGGTAGCCGGTGACGTTCAATATTCCTACAGATCCACAATGGCGGACATTTCTGCTGGAAGACCTACCAAAAGTGAGAATAGAACAAGAAAACACGGGGTTTCTAAAGATAAGCCAGCTGGCTCGAGATTATCGAGAACTGCTGGTTAGGTCATGTAAAAGCGGTGCATGCAGGAGTGTTTTTCGACTTTTCAAAACATTAAAGGGAGATTTGGACATGCGGTTGACTGGGCAGGGAACTGGAAGGAAACTAGGGAAATATCCTGTTGCCATAGACGCACGAAACAGGCAAAACCCCGCAACTTTTGAGTTGGAAAAGTGTGTGGTTTTATTGAGAAGAGCGTCGATAGTAACTAGGCGGTCATTAGTCGTTAAATTTTTTTAGGCTGTCAAATAATGGTTCAAGAGCAGTTATTGCTCTAGGCATGGGTAACAAAAGTTGCAGAAGTATATATTGAAGAAGGGCTTGTCACTGCCAATATCGGGAGCGCCCTCTGAAGAAATAGAAGTTACTCCAGAAGTTGCGCGCGTTGGAATTGTTGGAGACGATTTTGAAGGTCTCAAACCAACGTTGTTGGTCAAAGTTGGAGATCGCGTTCAAAAAGGGCAGCCGGTCTTTCTTGATAAGAAGAATCCTGGCGTGACCTTCACGTCACCAGCCAGTGGAGTGGTGGGACAGATCAATAGAGGGAAAAAAAGAAAGTTTGAATCCTTAGTAATCAATGTAGATGGTAATGAAGAAAAAACATTTGCAAAAGCTACTGCGAGTAATCTTTCTCTTCGTGAGCCCGTCATTGAGGTGCTTTTAGAATCAGGTCTTTGGACGGCTTTTAGGACGCGTCCTTATGGAAAAGTGCCACGAGTCGATTCGCTGCCAGCCGCTATTTTTGTGACTGCCATAGATACAGAGCCATTAGCGCCTCACCCTCGTGTCATTATGAAGCAAAAGGAAGAGGCATTCATCCAGGGCGTGTTGGCTCTAGCAGCTCTTTCTAATAACGTTCATGTTTGTCTATCCAACGAAACAGATGTTCGCCCGATAGACCATCCAAACGTTCACTATCAGATTTTTGAGGGTCCACATCCTGCGGGCCTGCCCAGCACTCACATTCACTTCGTGGATCCCGTTGGTCCGAATAAAACGGCTTGGCATATCGGGTATCAAGACGTTGGTACGATCGGACATCTCTTTTCAACTGGTCGTATTGACTGTGAACGTTACGCCGCAATTTCTGGCCCAGGAGTCACTGATCCTAAAATTCTGAAAACACAAATGGGTGCAAGCATCACCGAATTAGTTGGTGGTAGATGCGTACCTGACAAGAAATTGAGAATAGTATCTGGGAGTGTTCTGTCTGGCAGACGAGCAGTGGAGCCTGTCGATTATTTAGGACGGTTTGACAACCAAATTTCAGTTCTGGAGGAAGGTGATTTCCGAGAATTTCTTGGTTGGCAAAAGCCAGGCTTTAACCAGTTTAGTGTGACGAATGCCTTCGCATCAGCATTTACGAAAGGTGCTCAATTCGCCCTTACTACCTCAACCGGGGGTAGTAAACGTGCAATGGTCCCGATTGGCAGTTATGAAAAAGTCATGCCACTCGATATTTTAGCCACACAACTTCTTCGATCGTTAATTGTTGGAGATACCGAGCAGTCGCAAAGGCTTGGCTGCCTAGAATTAATTGAAGAAGATCTCGCACTCTGTACTTTTGTATGCCCAGGAAAGTATGAGTACGGCAGGATTCTTCGTGACAGCCTTCGATCAATTGAGATAGATGGCTAGATAAATAAAAATCAAGTTGAATTAAAAAGTTTTTTGTTGAGATAACGAGATGAAATGGCTTCGTAAAATACTGGATTCTCAAGCCCCTCTTTTCGAAGAGAAAGGGAAACTAGAGAAGTTGTATCCGCTTTATGAGGCCGCCGATACGTTTCTGTACACACCTGGCGAAACAACTCGAGGTCCTTCGCATGTTCGGGATGCGTTGGATTTGAAAAGAATGATGTCGATTGTTGTTTTGGCACTCCTGCCCTGTGTCATCATGGCTTGCTACAACACCGGATATCAAGCAAGCGTTGGGGCGTCTAGCTATATTGCATCGACAAATGCTCAAGCCAGTGGTGAGTCATATGATTCGGCCATTCAAAGTGCATTAGGATGGAGATCCCTCATTGCAGGGCTACCAAGTCCCGATAGCTTTTGGGGTAACTTGTTACTTGGTGCAACATATTTCCTTCCAGTTTATATCGTCTGTATGACAGCTGGTGGCATATGTGAAGTTTTATTCTCAATCATTCGTAAGCATGAGGTCAATGAAGGATTTTTGGTTACAGGCCTTTTGTTTCCTCTCACGCTCCCACCATCAATTCCGCTTTGGCAGGTTGCAGTAGGCATTATTTTTGGAGTCGTGATTGGCAAAGAAGTTTTTGGTGGCACGGGACGAAACTTTTTAAACCCGGCACTGACTGCTCGCGCATTTCTGTATTTTGCATATCCCGCGCAAAGTTCTGGCGACAAGGTTTGGAATGCGTTTGGTAATGTCGATGGAATCAGCGGCGCAACGGTTCTTGGAAATGTCGCTGCATTGCCTAATAAAGTTGAAGCAGTGAAGTATCTTCAAGATTTTGATTATGCAAATTACGGTTTTGGATTCTGCATGGGTTCAATGGGCGAAACGTCAACATTATTTTGTGCCTTAGGCGCGCTCGTTCTAGTTCTCACAGGAATTGGCTCGTGGCGAATTATGCTGTCAGTACTTTTGGCTGGTTTAGCGACAGCATCTGTGGTGCATTTTTCATCCGGCGACAGCAATGCTGCAATGTTTGCAATGACTCCTATTCAGCATCTTTTAGTTGGAAGCTTTGCATTTGGATTGGTATTTATGGCGACTGATCCGGTGTCTGCCTCCATGACAAATGTTGGAAAATACATATATGGTGGTCTTATTGGTTTTCTTGTAATCATGATTCGCGTAATCAACCCCGCCTATCCCGAGGGGATGATGTTAGCAATCCTGGTTGGCAATGTTTTTGCGCCTTTGATTGATTATTTTGTGACGCAGCGAAATATTAATCGACGCCTGCACCGGTGGGCCCAAAATGCGCAAGTGGAGGCTTAAGTGGCAAACACACGAGATACCGTTTTAAATACGTTTCTTACCACAGCCGTGCTCTGCATTGTCTGCTCCGTTTTTGTCTCAGCATCAGCCGTTGGGCTGAAGTCAAGGCAAGAACTTAATAAGCAACTCGATAAAAAGAAAAATATACTCTCGGTATGCCAAATTGATTTTTCGAACGGAGATGTTCAAAGCATTTATGACGAAAACATCCAAGCGTATTTAGTGGACTTACAAACGGGTTTTTACGCAGAGCAGACACCTGATTCAAAACAAACTGCGGCTAAATTTGATCTATCAAAACTTGCAGACAGTGAATTTAAGACACTCACAGAAGATCCTGCTGGGCTGGGAGGCAGGCGTGAAAATTTTGAAGTGATTTATGTTTTTCAAAAAGGAAACCAGCTTGTTTTGCCGATTCGTGGCAAAGGATTGTGGTCGACTTTATGGGGTTTTCTTTCGTTGGATGCGACTGATTTTACAACACGTGGCATCACCTTTTATGCACATGGCGAGACCCCTGGCTTAGGAGGTGAAGTAGATAGCGATGCCTTTAAAAATCAGTGGATGGAAGAAAATGCGACCTTGGATAAAGATGGCAAAGTGATCATTGAAGTCTCCAAGGCAGGTCAGGCCGTAGAAGGTGAAATTGACGGTTTGGCTGGTGCAACAATAACAACACAAGGAGTGGATAAGCTCATTAAATACTGGCTAGGACCAGATGGCTTTGGGCCGTTCCTGGTTGGGAATACTAAGAAATTTCAGGCTGTCGCAAAGAATGAGCGGAGTGTAGTCGGACTGCTTAGTGGGCTTCAGGAATAAAAATGGCAAAAGTCAAAACAACAGATGTTTTGTTTGATCCGGTGGTCAAGAACAACCCGATTGCGCTACAGGTTCTGGGAATTTGTTCGGCTTTGGCAGTGACTACGAAGCTCGACACAACGCTCACAATGTGTGTAGCAGTAATATTTGTAGTCGCTTTTTCGAATCTTGCAGTGAGTTCAATACGAACGTTTATTCCTTCGAGCGTGCGAATAATCGTTCAAATGACGATCATTGCGTCGTTAGTAATCATTGTTGATCAGTTCTTGAAAGCATTCGCCTTCGAGGCGAGTAAGCAGATGTCAGTATTTGTTGGTCTCATCATCACCAACTGTATTGTCATGGGTAGAGCTGAGGGATTCGCGATGAAGAATCCGCCGTTCATCAGCTTTCTGGATGGCATTGGGAATGGTCTTGGCTACAGCTTTATTCTGCTAGCCGTGGGTGCTGTGAGGGAACTTTTTGGCAGCGGAAAGCTTCTTGGCTATACGGTTCTTTCGAATGACTATTATCAAAATAATGGCCTGATGCTCCTAGCCCCGAGCGCATTTTTTCTTATTGGAATGATCATCTGGATCATCAGGACATTTCGACCAGACCAAATTGAGGAAGCGTAGAAATGTCAGAACATATCAGCATCATCATAAAAGCGATGTTCATAGAAAATCTTGCTCTAAGTTTTTTCTTGGGCATGTGTACCTTTCTTGCTGTCTCAAAAAATGTAAAAACAGCGATTGGGCTTGGAATTGCTGTCATTGCGATTCAGTCAATCACCGTACCTGCCAACAATCTCATTTACAGATACTTCCTTAAAGACGGTGCCTTGGCCTGGGCAGGCATTCCGGATTCAAACTTGGAATTTCTGGGCCTTATAAGCTACATCGGAGTGATTGCGGCGATGGTTCAAATTCTGGAAATGACACTCGACAAATACTTCCCTGCTCTTTACAGCGCTCTTGGTATTTTCCTGCCCTTAATTACGGTTAATTGCGCGATTTTGGGCGGATCTCTCTTTATGGTCGAACGTGACTATACTTTTATTCAAAGCATTGAATTTGGAGTTGGCAGTGGCCTCGGTTGGGCAATGGCAATAGCAGCTCTTGCAGGTATTCGAGAGAAATTGAAATATTCTGATGTGCCGCCTGGTCTTCGTGGCCTAGGAGCAACGTTTATGATCGTTGGCCTCATGGCTATGGCTTTTATGGCCTTTGGTGGTATTCAACTGTAGGTGCATATTCAGCTTCCTGAAACATCATTCAAACTAGATAGCGATCACGAAGAGGTGAGCTTAAGAGATGGAAAATATCATCCTCGGCGTACTAATGTTTACGGGTACTGTCACAGCTTTAGTGGCATTGATTCTTATTGCGAAATCTCGTTTGGTCGCGAGTGGGCTGGTAAAGGTCCTTATAAATGACCAGAAATTAATCGAGGTTCCGGCTGGTGGGAAACTCTTAAGCGCTCTAGCCGACAACAATGTCTTTGTGTCGTCTGCCTGTGGAGGAGGCGGTACGTGCGCACAGTGCCGTGTCGTAGTGAATGAGGGTGGGGGCGAAATACTGGCGACTGAGCGCAGTCATATCTCAAAGCGGGAAGCATGTGATGGACATCGACTGTCATGTCAAGTTGCAATTAAACAAGACATGAAAATTGAAGTGCCGCCAGAAGTATTTGAAACGAAAAAGTGGCAGTGTACGGTTCGTTCAAATGACAATGTTGCAACATTTATTAAAGAACTTGTTTTAGAGTTGCCGGAAGGCGAAGACGTTGGATTTAAAGCAGGTGGATATATCCAAATTGAGTGTCCTCCCCATACGGTGGCGTATAAAGATTTTGATATCGGTGAAGAATATCACGAAGATTGGGACAAATTTAATATTTGGCAATACGAATCTGTAGTGGATGATGAAGCGATTCGAGCCTACTCGATGGCAAACTATCCTGGTGAAAAAGGGATTATCAAACTGAATGTCCGTGTCGCTTCACCACCACCACGAGCACCAAAGGGAACTCCACCGGGCATTATGTCTTCGTATATTTTCGGCCTGAAGCCGGGAGACAAGGTGACAATCTCTGGTCCGTATGGCGAATTTTTCATTCAAGAGACAAAGTCTGAAATGGTGTACATAGGTGGTGGTGCTGGTATGGCACCACTGCGAAGTCATATCTTTGAATTATTCAAACGGCAGATGACTGATAGGAAAGTCTCGTATTGGTACGGTGGTCGTAGTGCCAAGGAATTATTCTATTTAGACGAGTTTGAAGAGCTGGCAAAAAACAATGAGAATTTCAGCTTGAATATTGCACTATCAGATCCACTTCCAGAAGATAATTGGACGGGGTATAAAGGTTTTATTCACCAAGTACTGCTTGATGAATATCTTTCGAAGCACCCAAGCCCAGAAGATCTCGAATATTACGTCTGTGGCCCGCCAATGATGCTTGGTGCAGTGCGAAACATGCTTGATGATCTCGGTGTCGAGCCAGAAAGCGTGTTATTTGATGACTTCGGTGGATAGGAATGTGGAGCCACAAAGTCTTTTATAAAAAAACACATTCATTCGTGTGGTGTTTGCAAAGGCTTACTCTTGGAATCCTTTCCATTCTGTCGTGTGCTGGGTGCCGTGGTGAGAAGCAAGGCTATGAACGACTTGTGTTCAATGGCCTTACCATGGGAACCACGTATCGTATCGTCGCTACAGTCGACAATGACTCAACTACGTCACTGTCCCTCAAAGAATTAGTTGATAAGAGGCTGGACGATCTGTGCCAAAGCCTCTCTACCTATATTGAGAATTCTGAGATAACACGTTTTAACCAGTCAGAGGTAGGGGAGTGGTTCGGTGTCTCCTCTGATTTCTATCGAGTTGTAGCAGCTGCGGATTCAATAAGCAGGAAGACAGGTGGGGCGTTTGATATTACTGTTGGACAGACAGTTGACTTGTGGGGGTTTGGTGCTGAAGGAGTGAAAATGAGCAACGAACTTCCAGCACAAGATAAGATCCTTTCAGCCCAACAAACGGCTGATTACAGAAAGCTCCAGATTCAAAAAGATCCACCGGCACTTAAAAAATTACACAGTGAGCTAAAACTTGATGTTTCAGCGATCGCGAAAGGCTACGGTGTCGATGAGATTCTTCTTCTTTTAAAAAAGTTACACGAAGTACATGGAGCGATGGTCGAGATCGGAGGTGAGGTTCGTGTCTTTGGGCATCGACACGATGGATTCAGGTGGACGGTGGGCATTCAATCACCAGTCAGGGATCGCGGCGGGCTTGCTGCTAAAGTCTATTTGGATAATGAAGCGGTAGCGTCTTCTGGCAGCTATGTGAACTATTTTGAAAAGGATGGAAAGAGAATTTCCCACGTAATCAACCCATTGAAAGGCGCTCCAGTTGAAACTGATATCGTAGGCACTACTGTAATAGATGAGTCTTGCATGACAGCTGATGCGTGGGCAACAGCATGTATGGTAATGGACGTTCAAAAGGCATTAGACATAGCTCGTTCTGAAGGCATCGGGCTTATGATTATCCGCAAAGAGTCAGAAGACGCTCTCGAGGTTATTTCTAATAATAGTTTCAAGAAGTATTTAGTGAATAAAAATAGATGAGTACATTCCTTCTCACACCAGTTGTATTTGCCATCTTTTTTATATGCCTTGCGGTGGGTGTAATCTTTTCGAATAAAAGGCTTAAAGGCAGCTGTGGTGGGCTTGCCAACATGACTGGTGAAGACGGTAAGTCTATGTGTGAGATTTGCCCAAATAATGATTCAAGCTGCGAAAATAAAGTGAGCAGGAACGAAACGCCCACACCGTCTGTTTAATAGCACAGTAATAATGGCTTATGCAGCCAGGCTTTGAATATATCGAACGAGATGTCTTCTATTCGATCACAAAAAGAATCAACCCTAACGCAACTGTCCAGAATAGAATTGTGAACAGTGCGGCTCGTTCTTTTGAGGCAAGATTTTGCTTGCGATATTCTTCACCCCAGGCATCGTCTTGTTCTTGATATTTGGGAAGTACGATCAATTTCCATGAGAGCCAGCAAAGGAGAAAGCAACAGATAGTTGAAAAAGGTGCCATGGATGTATCCAGTTGCGTTTGCACGGGAACTGTACAATTCGAGAAGCAAAGAAAGCATCGATAAAATCATCTAGAATAATACAAAGACATGACATCAATCCAGCTTTTTATCGAGGATGTTTAAGATGAATGCGAATGAAGACATATCTCCAGATTCACAGTTGCCACCTCGAGATGTCCACGGGGAGAAGCCGAAGCCACCAAGGAGAGATGATTTCCATGACTCAGATAAATACGAAGAGGCGTAT
>MDSW01182392.1_pt1 | contig 12872 bp, 13 predicted proteins | sample 811171 | NCBI WGS metagenome assembly MDSW01 (sample SAMN05326641, study PRJNA326480) | marine metagenome | isolation source: seawater | place: Atlantic Ocean: North West | collected 2012 | reverse complement strand
CGTTGATAGGCTGGGTGTGGAAGTGCGGTAACGCATGTAGCTGACCAGTACTAATAGCTCAATTGGCTTGATTTATGCACTGAAAAAAATTTTATAAAAGCGTAGTAGTTAGATTTGATATATATAATCTATAAATGATTAGACCTTATCCATTTTTAAAAAATAATATTAAGATTACAAGCAAAAAAAATATTTCCTATAAAGATCCTTGTTTTATTGTGGCTGAAATTTCAGCTAATCATTCAGGTAGTCTTAAAATTCTGAAAAAATCTATTTTAAAAGCAAAAAGTATTGGTGCTGATGCTGTAAAAATTCAAACTTATGAAGCCAATACAATGACGTTAAATGCTAACAACAAACATTTTTATATTGATGATAAATCTATATGGAAAGGAAAAAAATTATACGATTTATATAAAAAAGCAGAAACTCCTTTTAAATGGCATAAAGAAATTTTTTCATTTGCAAAAAAAAATAAAATAATTTGTTTTTCAGCTCCATTCGATGTATCAGCTGTAGATATATTAGAACAATGTAAATGCCCAATTTACAAGATTGCATCGCCTGAAATTGAAGATTTAAGACTTATTAAAAAAATTGCCAAAACAAAAAAACCATTAATTATAAGCACTGGAATAGCTAGTGAAAAAAATATTCAAGATGTAATAAAAATATGTTTAAAATTTAAGAATTATAAACTTATTTTTTTAAACTGTATATCAAGCTATCCTGCAAAAAATAATGAGTTGAATTTGAATTATCTAAATAAATTAAAAAAATATTGCCCAATTGTAGGATATTCCGATCATAGCAAAACAGATTTGGCTTGTCTTACTTCAGTAGGGATGGGAGCCAAAGTTATTGAAAAACATTTTATACTAAACAAAAAAATTAAATCTCCAGATAAAACTTTTTCGTATGATCCTAAAGAATTTAAAAACCTAATAGAAAAAATTAGAATAATTGAAGTTATGATGGGTAAAGATGAAATTAACAAAAAGAAAATTTTAAAAGATAAATTAAAAACTGTCACTAGATCAATTTTTTATTCTTCAAATATAAAAAAAGGTGAAAAAATATCTTTAAAAAATATTAAGTCAGTAAGACCTGGAACTGGATTGAGTCTATCTTATTTTGATAAAATACTAGGCAAAAGGCTAAGAAAAAATGTTAAGTTTGGACGCCCTGTTAAATTAAGTCATATAAAGTTATAAACTATTTGAAATAATAATGGGAAATTTTAAATTTTTAATTATTGGTTCAAATGGACTTCTTGGATCAAATATTGTTAAGATTTTAAAGAAAAAAAAAATATCTTATTACACTTCAGCTCGTAATCATTCTGATTATAATTTAGATTTAAAAAATTTTAAAAATTTAAAAAAATTATTTTTAAAAAATAATTATGAAATAGTGGTTAATTGTGCAGCAAAAGTCAATATTAACTACTGTGAAAATAATTATTCTGAAGCCAAAAAAATTAATTCTACTTTTGTAAATTTTCTCTCTATTTTATCAAAAAAATTTCATTTTAAGCTAGTCCATATCTCTACCGATCATGTTTATAAAGGAAAAAAATTTAGGCTAAATAATGAAGAGGGAAAAATATATGCAATAAATAAATATGCAAAAACAAAAATTTTAGCTGAAAAATATGTTAAAAAATATAGACAAAACTTAATAATAAGAACAAATTTCACAGGAAAGAAAAAAGACTCATTTATAGATTGGTTAATAAAAAATATTAAAAAAAATAAAAAAATAAAACTATTTGATGATATGTATACCTCTACAATTGATGTCAAAAATTGTGCTGGGCTTATAATTAAATTGGCTATGACAAACTCTAATGGAATATATAATTTAGGAACAAGTGATATGATATCAAAAAAACAGTTTGCTATTAAAGTAAGTAAAATTTTAAATAAAAAAATCTTTTATACGACAGCAAGTATAGATATTTTGAAAGTTCCAAGAGGTAAAAACTTAGGTTTAAATGTTAAAAAAATAGAAAAAAAACTTAATCTAAAAATGATTTCTTCAAATAAATCAATCAAAAATAATTTAAAAGAATATCTATGAAAGTTTTAGGTATTGGTTTCTTATCAGAATCATCAGTTGCATTAATTGAAAATGGTAAATTGAAATATGCAATTAGTGAAGAGAGATTAAATAGAATTAAAAATTGGTGGGGAAATCCCTTTAAAGCAGTCAAATTTGTTCTTAAAGAAACTGGTAATAAAATTAAAGATATTGATATTATTTCTACCCATGGATTATCAGCAATTAAGAAAGATATACCTTCCAAAAAACATTTTGAAAATAAAATTTTAGAAGTATCAAAATCAAAATTATCAAAAATCAAAAAAAAAAAACAAGTTAGATTTTTAAAAGAAAGATATAGGCATGAAATAAAAGCAAACAAAAGAGTTTTAAGAAATATTCTTTCATTAAAAAAAAAATTTAAAAAAATCGAATTATATGACCATCATGATGCGCATGCAGCAAGCGCTTATTTTTATTCAGGATGGAGAAAATGTTATGTACTAACGATTGATGGTTGGGGCGATAATAGTTCTTCAAAATTGTATAGGGCAGATAATAGAAAAATATTTGAAATTTCAAAAACTCACACAATAGATTCTCTTGGATACTTCTATGGAAGTATTACAAAATTACTAGGGTATAAGCCCCATCGGCATGAAGGAAAAATACTTGGCCTTGCCGCATTTGGTAATCCTAATAAGGCGTACTCATATATATCTAAAATGATTTCTTATAATAAATCAAATAAATGTTTTAAGGGAAATTTTGAAAATGGTCTTTATATCGCAAAATACAAAAATCCAAACCTTATATTTTTAAAAAAGAAATTTTCTCCTAAAGATATAGCTGCCGCTGCACAAAAAAGAATAGAGGAAGTTATAATTGAGTTTATAGAGGATAATATACCTGAAGGAACAAAACTGGCACTTGCAGGAGGTGTTTTTGCAAATGTAAAAATAAATCAAAAAATTTCTGAACTATCTAAAATCAAAGATATATTTGTTTTTCCGAATATGGGAGATGGTGGTTTGTCTGTAGGATGTGCAGCTTTATCTTACAATAAGAGGACAAAATTAATTCCAAAAAAAGTTAAAAACATGTATTTAGGACCGAAATATTCTAATGAAGAAGTATTAAATCAAATTAAAAAAAAAAAATTAAAATATTTCAAAATAAAAGATCCTCAAAAATTTGTAGCAAAAAAACTTCATGAAGGTAATGTTGTTGGCTGTTTTCAAGGTAGAATGGAATTTGGACCCAGGGCGCTTGGAAATAGAAGTATTTTAGTAAATGCATGTGACAAATCAGTTAATAATTGGCTAAACAAAAGGCTCAAAAGAACTGAATTTATGCCTTTTGCACCTATAACACTACAAAAATACGCCACAAAAATTTATAAAAATTTAAATAATAAAAAGCTAGCAACCGAATTTATGACAGTTACTACAAAATGTACAAAAAAAGCTATTAAGTTTTCTCCTGCCGCAGTACATGTTGATGAAACTGCAAGACCTCAGATCATAACAAAAAAAAGTAATTTGAAAATTTATAATATTCTAAGTGAATATTTTAGGATTTCAAAAATACCTAGTTTAATTAATACTAGCTTTAATGTTCATGAAGAACCTATAGTTTGTACGCCTTTTGATGCTATAAAGGCTTTTAAAGAGAGTAAATTAGATTACTTATATATTGAGGATTATATTGTTTATAAATAATGTTAAATAATTTTAAAAATTTTTTGTTTGTTGTTGCACATCCAGATGATGAAGTCTTAGGATGTGGTGGTACATTAAAAAAACTTTCAAAGTTAAAAAAAAATATAAGAGTGATTTCATTAGCAGAGGGAAGTTCTTGTAGATATAAAAATCATAATAAATACAAAAAACAAATAAATAAATCAATACTTCAAAGAAAGAATTGGGGTAAAAAAGCTCTTGCTGATTTAGGAATTAAAAATTATCACTTTTATGATCTACCTTGTGGAAAATTAAATTCTTATCCCATAACAAAAATTGCAGGAATTGTAGAGGAAGAAATCCTAAAATTTAAACCTCAAGTAATTTTTACTCACTCAAATAATGATGTAAATATGGATCATAGAACGGTCTATCAATCTTGTTTACAAGCGACTAGACCAACTAAGTCATCAAGCAAAATAACAGGACTTCTTTCTTTTGAAATTTTAAGTTCTACAGAATGGAAATATAACAAAATATTTGAACCAAATTATTTTATAAATATTGAAAGAGAAATAAAATTTAAAACTAAGGCTCTTAAAAGATACAAAACTGAAATCAAAGTTTTTCCTCATCCAAGAAGCACAGAAGGAATAAATTCCCTAGCAAAATATAGAGGAATGCAATCTCATAATGTTTATGCTGAAGCTTTTAAAATAGTAAGACTATACTCTGAATGAAAATATTATGTGTAGGATATAGAGACTGGGCAAAGAATATTTATTTTAAGCTTAAAAAAAAGAAAAAAAAAAATCAAAAATTTTATTTTCATTTTAATAAATTAAATTTAGAAAAAAAAATTTATAAAATAAAACCCGATTATATTTTATTTTATGGATGGAGTTGGTATATAAAAAAAAAAAATATTTTCAAAATTCAAATGTCTAATGCTGCATCCATCTGCATTACCAAAATTTAGAGGTGGTAGCCCTTTGCAAAATCAAATTATTAGAAATATTAATAGTAGTGCAGTAACTATATTTATAATCAATGATATTCTTGATGGCGGCGATATAGTCTATCAATCTAAATTGTCATTGAGAGGAACGTTAGAAGAGATATTTAAAAGGATCTCAATGATTGGATTTAAAGCCACATATAAAATTTTGAATTCAAAAAAAATTAAACAAAAAAAACAAAATCACTCGAAAGCCACTTATTTTAAAAGAAGAAGACCAGAGCAAAGCGAAATAACATTTAACGAGCTTAGAAATAGTGAACCAATTTATTTGTATAATAAATTGAGAATGTTGGCTGATCCTTATCCAAATCCTTTTATTAAAATTCAAAACAAAAAAATCATAATCAAAGATTTTAAAATTAAGTCATGAAAATTGGTTTCTTCTTTAACTTTGAAAAATCTATTGGGGGCGGCCACTTTTGGAGGTGCTTGAATATTGTAAAAAAATTTAAAAAATCAAAAATGAAATATTATTTTTTTTCAAATATTACTGATAGATATTTTTTAAATTTGCTTAAAAGAGATAATATTAATTATATAAAAATTTCAGGAAAAAATAATAAACAAGTTTTAAGAAAATTAAAAAAAAAAATAAAATTTTATAAAATTCTAAATTTTGTATCAGATAGTTATAAAGTAAATTATTTTTTTGAGAAAGAACTAAAAAAAGTTGTAAGAAAATTAATTGTAATTGATGATTATGTGCATAGAAATCATTTTTGTGATTTACTCATTAATAATAATTTTTTAAGCCCTCATTCAAAAGCGATGATTAAAAAAAAAAATCCTAAAATAAATCTTGCGTTAGGAACAAATTATAATACTTTTAATAATAATTTTTTTTTTAAAAAAAATTATAGCACTAAAAAAAATATAAATAATATATTTGTTTTTTTTGGATCTTCAATTTCAGCAGAATTATTTAAAGTTTTTAAAATTGTTAAATTTTTCCCAGAAATAAAATTTCATATGATTATTGGAAATTTTAATAAACAATTTTCAAAGTTTAAAATTTTAGAAAGAAAAAATATAAACACAAATGTTTATTATAAATTAAAAAATGAACAGGTACTAGATTTGATAAATAAATGCGATTTAGCTATAGGTGCGGGTGGTGTAAATATGCTAGAGCGTATTTATTTAAATCTTCCTTCCCTCGTAACTTGTATTGCAAATAATCAAAAAAGTTCAATTAATTATTTATCAAAAAAAAAATTAATAATATATTTAGGGCCATGTAAAAAATTAACCTCAGAAAGATTGAAAAATATTTTAATTAGATTAATAAATAACAAAAAAATCTTTGAAAGTTTTAGAAAAAAAACTCTTAAAACTTGCTTAAAGCTTAATTCTAATAATCTTTTAATTAAAAAGTTGAATTCAATTTTAGTTAGATGATACAAAGAAAAATGTTAACAAAAAAAAAAATTGTTGCAATAATTCAGGCGAGAGTAACTTCCTCAAGATTCCCAAATAAAATTTTTCAAAAAATAAAGAATAAATCGCTTATTGATATCTTAATAGAAAGACTTAAAAAATCTAAGACAATTAATAAAATAGTTTTAGCTATTCCAAATAATATAGAAAATAAAATAATAAAAAAAAAAGTTAAAAATAGTGTATCTATATTTTATGGAAGTGAAAAAGATGTTTTAGATAGATATTATCGAGCTGCAAAAAAATTTAAGGCTAATATAATTGTCCGAATATGTGGAGATTGTCCCTTAATTGATCCTAAAGTCATTGATAACATAATAGAAACCTATAACAAAAATGATTTTGATTATGTTTCAAACACTATAGATCCAACTTTTCCTGATGGTTTAGATGTAGAAGTTTTTAATTTTGAAGTATTAAAAAAGACATGGAAAGAAGCGAAAACCGACAAAGAAAGAGAAAATGTAACCGAATATATTTTACAAAAATCCAAATTTAAAAAAAAAAATATTTCTTTTAAAAAAAATCTATCTTTTATCAGGCTTACTATAGATGAAAAGATTGATTTAGAACAAATAAAAAAAGTCTATTTAAAACTATATAAAAATAAATATTTTGGTATAGATGAAATTTTTAAACTTTATAAAATCAATAAAAATCTTTTTAAAATAAATAGTGAGATTAAAAGGAATGAAGGATCAGTTTTGAGCACTGGACAAAAATACTGGAAAAGAGCAAAAAATATTATTCCTGGTGGAAATATGCTTTTATCAAAAAGGCCAGAAATGTTTTTACCTGATAAGTGGCCTGCCTATTATACTAAAGCAAAAGGTTGTTATGTATGGGACCTAGATAGTATTAAATATAGTGATATGTCTTTAATGAGCGTAGGTACAAATATTTTAGGATATTCAAATAAAGATATTGACGATGCCGTCATAAAATCGATAAAAAAAAGTAATATGTCTTCACTAAATTGCCCGGAAGAAATTTTTTTGACTGAAAAATTAATTGATATGCATCCACATTTTGAAATGGCACGGTACGCAAGAACTGGAGGAGAGGCCAATTCCATAGCTGTAAGAATTGGAAGGGCAGCCTCTGGCAAAGATAAAGTTGCAATTTGTGGATATCATGGCTGGCATGATTGGTATCTTTCAGCCAATCATAATACTTTTGATAAAAAAGGAGTTTTAAAAGATCATCTTCTACCTGGTTTGTCTACACTTGGTGTTCCTAAAAATTTAAAAAATACAGTTTATCCTTTTAAATTTAATGATTTTAAAGCTTTAGAAAATATCTGTAGCAAAAATAAGATTGGTGTAATTAAAATGGAAATATTTAGAAATTTTGCTCCAAAAAATGGCTTTTTACAAAAAGTTAGAAAATTAGCTGATGATAAAAATATAGTTTTAATTTTTGATGAATGCACTAGCGGTTTTAGAGAGACATTCGGAGGTTTACATCTTAAATATAAAGTAAATCCAGATATATGTATTTTAGGTAAAGCTTTAGGCAATGGTTTTCCTATAACTACAATACTCGGAAAAAAGAATATAATGGAAAATGCACAAAGTACATTTATTAGCAGTACTTTTTGGACAGAGAGAACAGGATATGTCGCTGCTCTAAAAACTCTAGAAATTATGGAAAAATTAAAATCTTGGAAGATTATAAGTAAGCAAGGAAATAAATTAAAAAAATATTTAAAGCAAATTTCACTAAAAAATAAGTTAAAGGTGAATATTCAAGGATTATCATCTTGCCCGACTTATAGTATTAAATCTGAAAAATGGATAAAATATAAAACTTTTATTTCACAGGAATTGTTAAAAAATAAAATATTAGGTGCAAATACAACATATTTGTCAATATATCATACTGATAAAATTTTAAAAAATTATATCAATGTTTTAGATAAAATTTTTTATAAAATAAAACAATGCGAAAAAGGAAATTTAAATATTAACAAAATTTTAATTTCCAAAGAGTGTCATACTGGATTTAAAAGGCTTAATTAAAATAGAATCAATTGAAAAAAAATATTAATAAAAAAAAATTAAGTACAGCAATAGTTGGATTGGGATCTATTGGATTGGGTTACAAAAATGACAATATTATTCTTTCACATTCCCAAAGTATAACAAATCACAAAAAATTTACTTTGGTAGCTGGAATAGATCTTAAAGCTAAAAATAGAAATCTATTTATAAAAAAGTTTAAAAAACCAGCATTTAAGAGACTAACAGATATAAAAGATTATAATATTGATGTTGTTATTGTATCTACACCGGATACCCAACACCTTAAAATAGTTTTACAAGTAATAAAAAATTTTAAAGTGAGATTAATTTTAATAGAGAAACCATGTGGTACAAATTATCTAGAAACTAAAGAAATTTTTAATTTTTGTAAATCAAAGAAAATAAAAATCTTGGTAAATTACCAGAGAAATTATAATAAAAAATTTAATAAAATAATTAAAATTTTAAAAAACCAAAAATTAAAAGGATTTTTTTGGTATTCGAGAGGAATAAGAAATAATTGTTCACATTTTATAAATTTTCTTTTAAGAATAAATAATGAAAAATTTAAACTTAAGTTAACAGGACCTTCTAAGGTTGGAAATTTTGTACTTTATAATAATAAAATTAATATAAGTTTTTCAAAAACTATTGCTTCAAAAAATATTATTAATGAATGCGATTTAATTACAAATAATTATAGGATTACTTCGAAAAATGATTTTAATGATTTTAATATCTACAAAAAAAATAAAAGTGACTATTTCAAAAATTATTATGAATATTCAAAAAAAAATAAAACTATATTTACTAATTTTGAAAAAACACAGTTGCAATCACTTGAAAATATTTATAGTATTTTGAAAAAAGACGTAAAATTAAATTATAACAATATTGATATCAAAACTTCATTCTTACTAGATAAAATTCAGAAAATATTAAAAAAATGAGTGAAAAATTATCAATATTTGGTGGAAATAAAATAATCAAAAAAAAGTTTAAACAATACAATTCTATTGGCAAAGCTGAAAAAAAGTCTGCTAATAAAGTATTAAAATCTGGAATATTGTCAGGATTTGTAGCAGGATCTGGTAAAGGTTTTTTAGGAGGAAAATTTGTTCAAAGATTTGAAGAAAAATTAAAAAAATTTTATAAAGTAAAACATGCAATTACAGTTAATTCTTGGACATCAGGATTAATTGCTTCGGTTGGATCATTAGATATTGAACCTGGAGACGAAATTATAACATCACCATTTAGCATGTGTGCTTCTGCAATATCAATTTTACATTGGAATGCAATACCAGTATTTGCAGATATCAATGAAAATACCTTTTGTATAGATCCGAGTTCAGTAAAAAAAAAAATTAGCAAAAGAACAAAAGCAATTTTAGTTGCTGATATATTTGGATTATCGCATGATATTATTAAAATAAATAAATTAGCAAAAAAATATAATTTAAAAGTAATAACAGACTCAGCTCAAGCGCCATATTCTTTCTTTAGAAATAAATTAGCTGGTACTCAAAGTCATATAGGAGGGTTTAGTTATAATTATCACAAACATATTCATACAGGAGAAGGTGGTGTAGTAGTTACTAATAATAGAAACCTTGCAGAAAGAGTTAAAAAGATAAGAAATCATGCAGAGGCAATAGTAACAAAAAAAGATAATTTAAATAACATGATTGGTTTTAATTTTAGAATGGGTGAATTAGAAGCATCAATCGGCATTAGTCAGTTAGATAAATTGAAAAAAAAGGTAAAAGAAAGACAATTTCAAGCCAACTTTTTGAGCAAAAAGCTATCAAAATTGGAAGGAGTTTCTGTTCCATTAATTCCAAAAAATTATACTCACAGTTTTTATGTGTATCCAATAAAAATAAACACAAAGAAAATTGGAATTAGTAGAGAAAAAATTTTTAAAGCATTAATCGGTGAAGGTTTACAAGGATTAACCGAAGGTTATGCTAATTTGCATTTATTACCTCTTTTTCAAAAGAAGATTGCGTATGGCAAAAAAGGATTTCCATGGAAATTTTTTAAAAATAAAACTAATTATAAAAAAAATATTTGCCCCGTTGCAGAAAATTTACATGATAAAGAATTAATTTGTTTTGAATTATGCTTATTTGAGTTATCAATTAAAGATTTAGATTTAATATGTAATGCATTTAAAAAAGTATGGGAAAATATTCCTCTTTTAAAAAAGAGCTAATCCAATATCAAAAAGTAGCTATTTGCTCTCATGATGCTGGAGGAGCAGAAGTTCTCTCATCAATAGTTAAAAATTATAAAAAAAAATATTTTTTCAGTCTATCTGGACCTGCAGTAAATATATTTAAAAAGAAAATCAAGAATATTAAAAATTACCCTATTAAAACATCAATAAATAAATCTCAACTATTAATAACAAGCACAAGTGTCAAATCAAACATTGAGCTTCAAGCAATTAAATATGCAAAGAAAAAAAATAAAGAAACTATTTCAGTATTAGATCACTGGAGCAGGTACAAAGATAGATTTATTATTAAAAAATCGTTAATTTTACCTAATAAAATTTGGACGCTGGATCCCGAGGCCATGACTTTGTCTCAAAAATTATTTCCAAAAATAAAAATTAAACTTGTTAAAAATGTTTATTTGGACTCAATAAAAAAAATTAAAAATATAAAACATAAGAGAATACTTTTTGTATCAGATAACTACGATGATTTTTACCAAAAAAAAGGAGTTGATCTTCTTATTCTAAAAAAATTTATTAATTATCTTAAAAAAAAAAGTTCTCGTAATTTACCAATAAAGATATACTTGAAACCACATCCATCCGAAAAAAAAAATAAATACAAGAATCTTGATTTTAATAATATAGAGATCAAAATCATTTATAAAAAAAAACTTTTTAAATTAATGAAAAATTTTGGTACTGTTGCAGGACACCAATCAATGGCTTTAGTTGTAGGTAAATTATTTGGGTTAAAAACCATAGGTATTAAAACTAATACTGAAGAGAAAGAGATTATTCCAAAAAAATTTATAGATTATTACATATAAAATTTATTCATTTTTTAAAATTTTATATATTTCTTTTGCGATCACCATGTTACCTTTTGAATTATGATGCCTTTTATCATTATAATGGTTTCCAATAGGAGGAGCTATATCACTTATATCAAAGCAGAAATCTAGTTCTTTACAATGTACCTTTAGTTTATCGTAAAGTCCGTTGATTTTATTTAAATAAATTTCACTTTTTTCTGCTTTATCTAGAAGAATTCTATCGTTAGTTTTTTCAGGTGCTTGGGATTGAACCCCTTTCAATCCCATTGTTGGTTGAAGAAAAACATAATATTTCCATCCGTTTAGTTTTGAAAAAGAATTCATAAATTTTACATTTGAAACCCATAAATCTGCATTACTTATATTTTTACGGTCATATTTCGAAATTGTAGCTTTTTTTTTTTCCTCATTGAGATCAATAAAGTTTAAGTCATAAATATTATTTAAGTAATCAGACTTAAAAAATTTTTTATTAATAAAATAAACAAGAAGCATTGAATTTGGTAAAATATCAATATTAACTTTATTGTAAATTTTCCATCTATCCTGATTAAACATTTCCAAAATATCTGTTGTAAAATAAGGAAAATGATCCAATATTAAGGCATTAGTTCTATAACCTTCAATATCATTAATTCCATTTAAACTAATTACATATTTAATATTCAAATCTAAATTTCCAACTTTCAGAACAAGTTTTAATAACTCTTGGGTTGATGAATAGCCTCCAGTTCCTCCATTAATTATTTTTAAATTTTTATCATTTTTTTTTGTAATATTTGAAAGGTGAAAGGGCCAAGTTTCTCCACTGCTTATATGATTGTAAAAACCGTCTGTTGTTGATCCACCTAATGTTACTAAAAATTTACTAGTACTAGTATCAACTGAGTCATCAAAGTAAAAAACAAATTCTCCTGAAGCTTTTCCACCTTTAATATTACACATATTGTTATGGTCATGAATATGATTAAGAAAAGGATGTGTCATCATTTTTTGACATGGGTCATCCAGATGTTTCTTAGCCTCAAGATTTGTTTTTATTAAAAAAGATGTAGGATTTTTTTTATAAAATTTGAGAACAGAGTATGAAATTAATTCGATTACTAATGTTATAAGGAAAAAAATTAATATATTTATTGATATTATTTTTACTATTTTTATCATTTTTCAAATTTTTTCAAAACTTTATTAAATAAATTTTGTGGTATTGGAGGATAATATTTTGCTTTTTTTGAGTTTTGTTTTTTGAAAACTCCAAGTTTTTTTCTGGTAGTTAATGCTGAAAGCAAATCCACCCCCATTTTTATACTTTCGTTGTATAAATTAGTTCTAAAATCTTTGTAATTTTTTATTTTTTTATTAATTTTCTTTATTTTTATAATTCTTCCAGCATCGTAATTTTTGTTCATAAAATGTGCTGTTATCCCTACATCATCATTGTTATACAAAGCCCACTCAGGACATGAGCAACCCCTGTAATAGGGCAATATACCTGGGTGAACATTAATAATTTTAAATTTAACCATATTTTTGTCTAATTTTTCCATTACACCAGCGTTTAAGAAATATTTTATTTTTTTTTTTTTTTAAAAATTAAATGATTTT
>MDSW01149102.1_pt1 | contig 12876 bp, 12 predicted proteins | sample 811171 | NCBI WGS metagenome assembly MDSW01 (sample SAMN05326641, study PRJNA326480) | marine metagenome | isolation source: seawater | place: Atlantic Ocean: North West | collected 2012 | reverse complement strand
TCCCAACAAAAATCAGTGACACAAGGAAATCACGTGTGTGGAAATCGGGTTCCTCGTGAGTGGCGATCGCGACGAGGTCATGAGGTGAAGAAGAATTTGATGGCGTTCGTAGGCGTGGCCGTCTGACGCTCGCACGGGATCGGTGAAGGGCTGCATTGTGATTGGACACTCGCCACGCACGTCGTGCGCGCGCGGCGGCAGCGGTGGAACACCTAACTCGGTTTCGAGACGCGTCGGCCACGTGCGCACGAGCTCCTCTCGTGCTTCGGTCCCACACGCCGCGTACACGCGGCGCAGCACGTCCATGTCTCCGTTTCTCGCGAGCGCGACCACGAGCGAGACGCCAACGCGGTGCACGATCGCGTCCAGGAGGCTGCGAACCTGCGCGGCGCAGTCTGGACGGCGCTCCACCGACCGGCAGAGCGCACACAGCCCCTGCGGAGCGTGTGCGGCCTCCACGACCATGAGCGGTCGACGGCGCAGCGCCGTTCGCAGCACGGAAGCGGCCGGCCGAGGATCGATGGCGGGATGAATGGCCAACGCAAACCAGGCCACGTCTTCGCCTGCCCCAACGTCAAATTCATGCGATTCATCGATTCGCAAAAGCGCGCTCAATCGAAGCAGGCGTTCCGTGTACGTTGCGTTCGCCCCCACGACCTCGGGACGAGCGAGCGCGCCCGACGCAAAGAGGCTCAGCATCGGGTCGCGGAGAAGTCGGGTCCATGCGCGACGGGCCATGTCGTGATTCAATGACACCGTTCCTTCCACGCTCAAGACCTGCAGTCCAAGACGGACGACGTTTGGGCGGGTGAGCAGCGCGGTATCGACGGGAGCGGTGCTCAGACGTGCCGCCAGCAGCTCCAGCGCGGTGGCGCACCCGATGGGGTCCTGGAGCTGCGCGCAAACGTCGATTGTTTCCTGCTCGTCGCACGCGCGCCAACGCAGGCGCCCTTCGAGCCACCCGCCGACGACGAAGGCGCGAACTATCGGCGAATCGATCGCTGATGAAACGATCATGTCTGACGAGCTCGTTGCACACTCCACGTCCAGGCAGAACGCCGCAAGGTGAATATGCAACTGGGAAGCGGTGTGTATTACCGCGAGGTCGAAGGCATTGGGGTCGGCGGCGTAAAGCCGACCGATGGAACTCGAAGCGGCCAGGTCGGCTTCGGCGAAGTCACTCATTTTTTTTTATATTTTTTTCTCCCACACTCCTTTTTTTAAAAAAAAAAATCAGCTTTCTCCCTTCTGCCTCTCCTCCTCCCCTGCCTCCAAACACGTAAAAATAAAAAAAAGAATGTCACGCGGCAAGTCTACATTGCCAACAGGCCGCGTAAACGCATCTCATCCGTGGACGACTGAGCCTGCTCTGGTCGTTGCGACCGTATCGGCGATCTTTGTGGTCGACTCCGAGCTGCACGCACATTGTCGATTCACCAAGCGCGTGCGGTCGGCGGAAGTAAGCGCCTCGGAGCTCGACCCTAGGCTGATGCGCAGCATTATTTCTCATCTCTTCGGCGCAGATGCACTCACGAGCAGGCTCATCAGCACACTGGACGCGCGCCGAAGAGTTTGGAAACAGATGGGAAAAAATCGTCAGTTTGCGCACGTGCAAAAGAGGTCGTAGTGGAAACAAAAGAGACTGGAAAAAAAGAAAAAAGTTTAAAAAAAAAAAAAAAAAGGGGGCAAAATGAGGCACGACTTTGGAACGCGCGCGCCCCGCGACGGCGGCGGCATTCTTTCACAGTTTTCTCCCAATGAGCGCGATTTTTTGGCCGGCCTGAAGCGCCGAGACGTCGAGTCCCTCACCGACTGCCTCAGCGCCAAACGGGCACGCGGGGAGACGACGATGACGACTCCGCCGCTCCGCATCGGGGTTCTGAAAAGCAACCTGCCCGACGATGCGAAGCGCGACATTTTCGCGACCCTCCGGGACAACGGCAGCGAAAAATACGTGTCGTGGGTCGTGCGCCTTCTGTGCCTGCCGCTTGACCGGCTGTCGCCGCCGCCCAAACGTTCGCTGAGCATGTCCGAGCAGGTCGCAGGAGCGCAGAAGCTACTGGACAGCGTCATCATAGGTCACAGCGGCGCTAAGAAAGAGATTCTCAAGTTGGTGTGTCAAGACGTGATGAAGCCGGAAGCTTCGCGTTCGTACGCTCTGGGATTTGAGGGGCCACCTGGCGTGGGCAAGACACGGCTGGTGCACGACGCCGTCGGGCCTGCGCTGTGCAAACCGGTCATCACGGTGTCGCTCGGCGGCGCCACGGACAGCGCCTTCTTGCTCGGACAGCTTTACACGTACGAAGGATCGAAGGAAGGAAGGCTGGCGGCCGGGCTCATTGAAGCGGGCGTAATGGACCCGATTTTTCACTTTGACGAGCTCGACAAGGTCTCGTCCACGGACCGCGGCCAGGAGATCACGAACACGCTCATCCACTTAATCGACCCGACTTGCAACATGGCGCTGCGCGATCGCTACTTCCACGGCGTCGATATCGATTTTTCCCGCTGCACGTTTCTCTTCACGTACAACGACGCGTCGCGCGTGAATCCGGTGCTGCTGGACCGCATCAAGCGCATCCGTATGGACAAGCCGACATCACAGGAGTGCGAAGACATTGTGCGTGCTCACGTCGTGCCCCGCCTCTGCCAACGGTACGGTGTCAAGTACGAGCTCGGCACCGACACGGTACGGGAGCTTGTGCGTCTGCAGTCCGACGGGATGCGCGGCGTCGAGCGAAGCGTGGAGGACGTGTTCGGCGAGGCCCTGCTGGCCAGCGCGACCGAGACCACGCCAATTCAGGCCGACGGAACCATCGACGCGCACTTCGCGTCGCGGGTGTTGGCGGCTCGCTCCACGGACGGCGCGGCGCATCGGCGCTGCGCCGCGCCGCCGCCCTTTATGTACACGTGATCGCCTCCGAGCAGAGGGCGCGATAGTACGATCGCGAGACGGTGGCCTCCGGGTCACAAGAAGCCCAGTACCGAAACACCAGTGCCGTGTCGCGTATGCAGCACGACACCCCAGCGTCCGAAAGGCCCAATATGAGTTGCAGTTGCAGTATATCGCGCATTTTTTGGGGGTTGCCTTGCTGGTATTGTTTGAGGTGCCTTTTTTTTTGAACACGTCACCGAGAGTGTGGGTTAGGCTGATCCGGCTTCAGTAGTACGAATACAATTTTCAAACCTGTCGGTCGTGCCATGATCAGGTTCGCATTCTCCCTGGACAGCTTCAGATCCGTCTGGCGCCGATCGATAGGTCCACTCTTTAAGGCAGTCTCTCATCTTTTTTTCACACTTGGATTGCCAAAAAAAAAAAACAAGTGCCACCCCCGCCTTGCGGTCAAACGCGCGGGTGCATTTTTTTTCGCGCTGGTGATTGTCAAAGCTGGGTCCGTGCTCTTTCCCCCTGCTCCCACTCTCTGTGACCGCTTCCCCGGGTTTTCGAAAACCCACATTCCAATGAAGGACGTGGGAAGACTGCGCGCGGAGCGCGCAGTCAAGCAGTCGCTGGACGATCTGCACGAGAGCCTGTTGTCGGTCGCGGCCCTGAAGTCTGACGCGAAGGTTGCGGCCTTCTTCGCCGAGCTCCCGACCGACGAACCCGGCCTCGGCAAGTCGGTGGACCGCCTCTTTGCGGCGCTGTCGCTGCCGCTCCAAAAAGGGTCGGCCAAGTACGCCAAAGCGGTGCACAGCATCACGAACGCGCAGGCGTGCGTGTATCACGCGATCGCGTACCGGGATCACGCGGCCTGCAACGCGAGCTGCCCATTGTTCGAAACGTTCGGGATTGCGGAGAAGATGGACGACAAGGACGGCCCGCTGGCGGCCGAAGAGCGCGCAATCCTGTGGAGCTGCCTCGACGAGCTGGCGACGCTCGTCTTCCGCGCGCGACGCGCGGACCCTCCGCCCGTGCCGACGGCCGACGCCATCGCGGCGGACATACAGCGGCGCAAGGCCACGAAGGCGCGCGGGCCCGAGCCGGGCGAGCCCGTGCTCGCGGGCGGCGCGCAGGGCTGCTTGCGCTCGCTCTGCGAGCGGCGCGGCGCGTCCGTGCCCGCCGACGCCGACGAGTGGCCGGCGGCGCTGGCCGCCGTGGACGCGACGGCGGAGCGCTGCCGCGCGCGCGACGCGGCGCTCGCTCGAGCGCTGCAGGCGCGGTGCGCCTTTCTGGGCGACGCGCCCTTCACCGAGGAGGACTGGGAGGACTTGGAGAAGAGCGTTGCGCTCGCCACGATGCAGCGGGCCATCCCGTCGGACATGCTGAACAACATCGAGGCGTACGCGCACAAGCTGATGGCCGGAATGCAGGACGGGACCGCGTCGCTGGAGACGCTCGACATTGAGCAGATCGGCAAGCAGGTGCTCGCGGGCACGTCCGAGGCCGACCTGAACGCGTTTGCGAGTCAAATCGACAAGATCATGCCGGCGCTCGGCGCCATGGGCGCCGTCGCACCGCAAGGCGGGAAGCCCTGACATGTGACAAGCTGACCCACCCTCCTTTTTTTTTTCTCCGGCATATTACTCAAACAAGACGGAACCAAGTGTTCCGAACCCAACTGCAAAAAAAAAAAACTTTTCTCCTACGGTTTTTTTGGTGCCTGGAGATGAGGGACACTTTTCTGTTCGGCGCTACAACACCAGAATCAGATCCTCCGCAATGCAAGTTGGGGGAAAACATAACGGAGCTACAGCCAGACGCACAGCAAAGGAAAGTCTACTATAATGAGCCGTGCATGACACTAGCTGCAGTAGAGAAGAGCACAAGTGGGTGTCACGCGGTAGATCCTCGCAACCGCCGGGTGTTGGCGCAAAGTGGTCACTTTCAAATGAAAAATGGAGAGACGTGTAAATTAGAAGGCGAAGAGCTAAAGGAGTACCATGAGTTCATCCGAACAAGCGTAAGCAATCTCACTGAAGCACGTGCCAAGGCTGACGCCAACGCGGAGAAGAAAGCCACGGAAATAGAAAGCCTAACACAAATCCTAACACAATCACAAGCTTACGAAGAGAGTACACAGCAGACAATAGCAGATCTGCGCCAGCAAAAACAAGAGTTGGAGTATCTGCACAGAGAACAACAAGGCCGGGATCAACTTCATTTGCGTCAACTGCAAAGAGCTGTGGCTGAGCTGGATGCGACCCAACGAGAGGACAAACCAAAGATTGAAGAGATGAAAACAGCTATGCAGGAGTATGCTGGTGCTCAGGCTAAACTTGAGGAAGCAAAGAAAACACAAAGAGAAAGAGACGTAGGCTTACGAACTTGGGCGGAATTCGAGATAACAGTAGACCGTTTGGCGGGTCAAGATGTCGATTCGGCTCTCACAAGTTTGGACAAATTCGAACAAGAAAACGATGGTAATTCGTTATTATTTGGCAGTGAATTCCGCCTCCTTTTACAAGCGAAACGGAATCACTTAAATGAGATGAAAAAATTTGCAGAAAGCATGAAAAAGTTAAAGGATGCACACACTGCTGCCAGGCAGAAGATGACAGCCAAGGAACTATTAAAGGACACAGAAATAAAACAAAGGACCAAAGAAATAGAGGATTTGAGCTTGGAAATGCTCGCGAATCAGGAGAGAGTGAAGAATGCCAATAGTCAACTTGTGAAAGTGATGCAAGACAACTTGACAAGCTTTACAATTAATGAAGATAATGCAGAGGTCAATTGTCAAGAAAAGGTTTTACAACAACGTATTGGAAATGCAAAACAAGCTTTGGAAAGGTATAAAAATGAAACCGGTTTAAGCGCTGAAGTAAAAGGATGGGTCGATTATATGGAGTCGTGGGAACAGAATTGCGAACTCATATGCGAGAAGTTCAACAAACTTGGCAGCCTAAAAGACAGTGTTGAAAATGCTGGGGTGATGCTCCAATTGCATGTTGGTACTACCAATACAGACTTGCTACAACGGATAGAGGAAACAAACAGAGAACTCGCTAAGGCGAATGCGCGGGAAATGGCCTTACAGGCTGTCGCCGAAGAAGCCAGCGCTGCCAAAGAAAGTGCTGAAGCCAAACTGAAGGAACTTTCAGAACGATCTCAAACGTACACCACCGAAATTACAAGACAACAGAATGGAGTAATGGAGAAAACACTTAAGGTGATTAAAGATGTGATGGGTGTGTTCGAAACAAGCTCACTTCAAGGGTCGGTGGACCAAAGCAATTTGAATAATTTCATAGCAGGGCTGCAGGATCTTAGAGCGAAGCAAGTCGCCGCTGAGGCAACAGACCCTGATCCAGCAACCCCTGAGATATTACGCACACTTGACGACGCGATCGAAACACTGGAACAATACAGGGTAGTCGACCCGAACGGAGCTGCAAGCAGCACTTCAGAGATCGAGACTAATCAAGACACAGCTATCGTTCCTTCTCCCCCGCGTGATATCGTTCCTTCTCAGCGAACGGGTGGAGGTATAACTGGTTTGCTACCGGGTATCGGTACCGTTCTTTCTCCTCTCATGCGAACGGGCGGAGTTTTAACTGGTTTGCAAGCGGGTAACGTTTCTAGTACCGTTCCGCGAGTGGGTTCGGACGGAACTATCGTTTCGCGAGTGCAAGATTCGGACGGTATCGTTCCGCAAGGGGGCGGATGGCTTCCGGGATGGCTTTCGTCAAATGATGCGGCGAGGTTGTGGGATGCGTTGGATGCGTTGACGCTCGGCAAGCTGAACAGGGTGGCGAGCAAGCTCAGGAGCGGCAGGGATGCGCTGATGATTGGGGCGGCGGCCGGGAAGGATGCTGTAACTAATTACTTTTATCCGAAACAAGAAGATGTTCCAGAATCCGTACACTATAACGTCGACACTTTGAGAAAAGTTATCGCGATAAAGGACCCGATTGACACGTTTTCAGTAGATCCGTCTATGGACGAATTAATCGAAAAAACCAGCGCTATGACAAAATCATTGACAACCTCAGATGAGCCTAAAACCACAAGAATGCAGGCAATTGCTAGACAATTCCCTTTCAATGAAAAATTATTCTTGAGGTGTAAAAATGATATTCAACGCATATTTGGGGATAGATTTGAAGACGAAGAGCTTACAAATCAAATAAAAGACAGGTACGGAAAAATAGTGAGAATTTGGCAAAAAGTTATATTAAGACAGATACAAGATGAAGTGGTTGAGGGAGGGTTAGGAGAGCGCGATGCTATACAAGAGGAAGTGACGAACAGATTTACAAAAGAACAGGAAGAAATGCTCTTTAAGGTTTTCGATGATAGGTACCACCAAAACCTTTCCACCCGACCATATGATATCACAGGGGATCCGCCGCGGAGCCAACCGCAACCGGGTCGGGCAAGGGTCGCCCCTGCAGCGCTCGAGCCAGTAGGGACGCTAGGCGCATTGGAGCGGGCAAGACAAGGGAATGCAAGGCAGGCCTCGACCCGGCTCCAGAGCGGCGCCGCCTCCTCCTCCTTCCCCCCGGTGGTTGGAGAGGGCGGCGGCGTGGGCGGAGGGGGCGAGGGAAGCGGCGTGGGCGGAGGGGGCGAGGGAAGCGGCGATGCGGGAGGCGGGGGTGGGCGCGCGGCCATTCCAGTCGCCGATTGGGTAAGAGATCAGCCTTTATTACCATAGCCTAAACTACAAGGATGGCAAAAAAGGCTGGTTATTTTTTTATATATAACCAGGCGGGTTAGCGGCGATCACGCAAAGACGCGGAGCTTGAGGGTGATCGCCGTGCGGCACGTCGGGCAGCTCTCCAGGGTCGCGGCGCATCCTTGGCACACTTGCAGGTGACCGCAGCCGAGCGCGGTGTCGCACGACGCGTCGAAGCAGACGATGCACTCGCCAAAGGCCGTGGTGCGCGGGAGGTTGGCGGGGGCGCGCCGCTCCGCGGCGGCCTCCTCTGGCGGGAGAGGAGGAGCGGTCGTGACCACCTTCTTGGGGTTGTTCGGCACCGGCTCGTCGTACCAGAGCGGCAGGTTTGCGGAGAGCAGCATTTGCTGGATTACAAAGTTTTCGTACACGGCGCGGGTGCCGAAGCATTCGCCTTCGGGAAGCGCTTCGAGCCGTTCGATTGGGCTGTGCGCAAACGGACAGAGCCCCCCGTTGCTCACCCGCACCTCGCAGCCCCCGTAGCAGCGGCGGGTGCGAAACAGGCTGGCGGAGCTCATTTGCTGAAACGTCTGGTACTTGGCGAAGCTCGACGGCGCGGTGAAGATGTCCTGCACAGCGCGCCGGTCCGCGCGACCGTGGTGGTAAGGGCAGCTCATGGCCTTTTCGCGGGATTCGTGCCGTCCGTAGGGACACGGGCGGGTTTTGAAGGTTGCAACTTGCTCGACGGCGCGGCGGGCCGATTCGATGACTTCTTCCCGGCGGGTGACGATGCAGCGTGGAATCGAGCGCCGGACGATCATTCCTCGCGCAAACGCCTGCACCATCACGACCGCGGCAGAGCGGCGGCGTCGACGCATCATTTGATCCACTCCGGCACTCCACTCTCCCTCTTTATTTTTTTTTTTTTTCCCCCCGTCGTCGTCTCCGCTCTCCGAGGGTCAGCGCGGCTGGGGTTTTTTTTTTCCGCGGCGGCGCTGGGAAGCGCACGCTAGGGCATGGCGCATCACCTCCGTGCGGTACCGACCAAAGGAGTGGTTGTCGATGACGGAGTGCCCATCGTAGTCGAGGACGACGCTGCGCCCGACGTGCTCGAAGCGGAAGTTAAGGCGCGGTATCACGTCGTCCGACAGTCGCACGCGATGGCTCTTGCTCTCCAGTCCGAGGGAGGCGTATTGGGCGCGGAACTCGGCGTCGCCCACGGCGGGGGCCCCAAACGTGTACACGCTCCCCACCGCTCCCATGCGCCGCGTCTCGGCGCCGTGGGCGGCCAGCACGGCGACCGCGCCGCCGAGGCTGTAGCCTCCGAAGACGACCTGATCGTTTTGCCGCACAAAGGCTTCCACGGGAGGGTCGCGCATGAAGCGCCGCGCGCGCTTCGCGAACCCTGCGTGCACGTACGACGTTCCGCACCAGTGCTTTTGAATCTGCAAGTCGTCGAGCACGTCACGGAGCGACCCCGTGCCCGAGAAGACGATGCACGCGGGCAGCACCGGCGTCGGCTCCACCAGCGTATAGGGTGCGGACATCGTCCGGAGCGCTTCCACCACGCGGAAGGCGTACCGCATCGCGTTTCACTCCCCTCCCTGGGGGGTTGCTTGGCACCCCGCGCAAAAAAAAAGGTGGGTGTCCGGTCTCCCAAAAAAAAAAATCTCATAGGGCTGAACAACTACAAACGACTTGCCTCTCTTTGCTTGTTTTTGTTTCTGCATGCAAAAAAAAAACACGGCAGCCCGGCTGCCGGCGGGTCCGTCCGGTTTGGCCGAACAGCACAACAGCAGCGCCTGCATCACGCTGCTCACCGCCCTCGTGGGCATGTCTGCCTCGGTGGCGCTCTACTTTGCCTTTGAGTACCTTCACTGACCACGTCATGTGTCTGTGTATGTGTTGGCGCCTCCACCTATGAAGTGCTGTCTTCTTCTCATCAGTCGGCCTCCTGCGTGATCTTCGGCTCCGCCTTGTTCGGACCGGCCACGCTGGTCGTCGACTTGCGTGCGTTCATGGCCCGTTGCAGGTCGTCGCCGTTGATCGGCTTGTCATCGTGCGCGCCTTCGTCGTCCGCGCACTGCTCCTGCTCGTCGGGCCACGCGTCGTGGCTTGACCCGTCGTCGTCGCCGCCGAACCCCGCCTCGTCCGACACGAGGCTGTTCTTCTTCTTGCCGTCGTTGAGCTGCAGCACGGGCTGCATGCTCCGCCGGGCCGACAGCTCGTTGCGTCCGGCGGCGGAGACCGGCGCGGAACCGCCGGCGGCGGGCCGCGCCGCTTTGGCGGTGGGTGCGGGGCGTGCCGCCGACAGGTGCACGACGAGCGCGTCGAGCAGGCACTCGAAGGCCGCGAAGCCGACGTGCGCCGCGCCGTCGGCGTCGACGACGGTCGGCGTGCCGATCAGCCCCGGAGGCGCGTCGTCGCCGTTGGCGTCCATCACGGCGACGTCGACCCCCGCCCCGCGCAGGCGTTCCACGAGCTGCACGCACACCATAGATCCGGAGCAGAGTTGCTCGGGGTGCTTCTTGCTGTCGGCGACAAAGAGCTGCATTCTTTTTTTTTTTTTGTTGGTTCCTTCCTTTCCACACCCCCCCTCTATTTTTTTTCTTTTTATCCCCCCGCCGCACCTCTCCTCGTGCCGGCGTGCCTCTCCTCGAAGAGGCGAAAACTTGCGCGTTCGCAGGAGACGGCATTCAGAGGGGCTGGAACAGCGGGTCGTTCTTGTACTCCTTGGCGGATCCGGACGCGTCGCCGCGCTTCTGTGGAAGCGTTCGCACGAGCACGATCACGCTCGTGCAGAGCACGGCGACGAGAAAGACCATTCGCGCTGCGCGCAGCACCTGCGTGCCCTTGGTGCGTGCCGTGGCGACGCATCGCGGCTGCGCCTTTTCTGCCTCACCGGCCAGCGTGTCGCGCAGGTCGGCCACCAGCTCGGCCATGAGTTTTTTTTTTTACTTACCCCATCAGCAAAAAAAGGTCCATCTCGGCGCATGACGAGCTGGGACGACGTCTGGAACGGTCCGTCTTCGCCCGCACCCGCCCCGTCGTCGCCGATCCCCGCGCCGCCCTCGAGCGCCGCGGCGCGCGTCGCCGCGCCGTCCCCGCCGCAGGCGGCGGAGGCGGCGGAGGCGGCGGAGGCGGCGGCGCTGGTTGCCGAGCTGCGCGAGGAGCTCCACCGCCAGCGGGAGGAGTCTCGCCGCGCGACGATCATCTGTGTCATTGCCATGTGCGTCGCGCTGGGGCTCACCTATCGTCGTCTTGCGCGGCTGCAGGCGGAGATCGAGCGCCTTCCTCGCTGACGGCGCGGTGGCGTCGCAGCTGCAGGAGGGCGACGACGACCGCGCGCGCGATGGCCCGTCGGTGGACCCCTCCCTGGAGCCAATCACAGGCGATGGCGAATCCGGCGTCCCGAATCTCGCGCACCCGGCCGGGCGTGAGGCGGAAGTCGAAGATGACGTCGCCGAGCGGCACGGACACGACGTGCGCGGCGTCGGCGGGCATGCGCTGCGTTCGCGTCGCGAACGACATGAGCGCGGACGCGTACTCGGGAAGCGAGGACACGGCCGTGCGCGGCGGGCTGTGGTCGATGCACACGAAGAGTGTGCGCGGCGCGTCGAAGACGTGCGGAAGGCTCTCGGTGAGGCAGCCGTCGACCAGCTGCGTTCCGTCGTCGAGCACGTACGGCGTATACAGCAGCGGGACCGCCGACGACGCGTAGACCGCGTCGACGACGCGCATCTGCGGGTGCGTGGCGGCGCTCAGCAGCGTGCGCGCGCCGCTGGCCAGGTTGCTCGCAACGCAGACGAACTCGATCCCCACGAGCCGCTGCAGGTCCTGCAACGTGAGCTCGGGGGCGAGCCCGCCCGTCTCGAGGATCATGCCGACGGCGGCGCGCACGCCGGCGCCTTGGTCGATCCCGAACCGGTTCATGACCAATCCGAGGTCGGGAGCGCGCACGAGGCAGCGCGGATCGCTCAGCTCCGGAGCCGCAGTGAGGCGCTGGCGCTGTTCCCGGTCGATCCCGATCGCGAAGCAGAGCGCCGCCAGCGCGCCCGCGCTGCAGCCCGCCACGCCCCGAATGTTCCGCCGGCGCCAGGCGTCGAAGACCGCCGTCCCCATGTGCATCTCGATGGCGTCGATCACGCCGTGGAAGCAAAACCCGTTCGTGCCTCCCGCTGAAAAGGACACGTACTCGACGGAAGCCAACATGTCAGCGCTATGCGTGTGTGTGTGTGTGTGTGTGTGTGTGTGTGTGCGTGTGCGCGTGTGTGTGCGCGTATGTGGTTGCGTTTCTCCCTGGTCCCTTTTTTTTACCGTCTGCCCCATCCGAACCGCAGCACACACGCTGCCGACTTCAACGTCGGCGACAGTGATGTCGCGCCGCTTTCGCGCAGTTTTGGGTGGCGCGGCAATGTCGGCAAACAAAACTCAATGCGCTGGGGACCGGCCTCGCCAGTAGCGCCGGCGTGCACGCCTCTCCCCGTTTGAGCGCCGCGCGCACGGCGGCCTCGTCGCTGCCGAGCCGGCGATCCAGCAGGTACCCGATGGCTCGCGCCGCATCGTCCTTGACCGATGTGCGCCCTGTGCGGTCGTGCATGCGGTGCGACACCGCGCGCAGCGCGTCCTCGCCGAGCCCGACGAAATGGTTCCAGTGCTCCAGCTCGGCGTGCAGCCGGCGTCTCCGTTCCTCCCCCAACTCGTCGTCGCCTCGCGTGAGCGCCTGGACACGCGCGAGGAGCCGCGCGCCGTCCCGCGCGCCCTGATCCCGCGCGCCCTGCTCTCGCGCGCCGTCGGGTTCGGCGAGGGAGGACCGCGCGTCCCCGCGCGTTTGCTGCCCCCGGTGCGGGACGAGCCCACACGCGTCGCAGACGAGCACGCCGTTGCGCGCGTCGTCCACGAGGTAGCCGCCACACTCGGGACAGGCGGTGCAGTCGGTGCGCCGTGGCGCGGTGTGCTTGGCCTCGTGCGCGCCCTCGACGAGGGCGCGCGCGCCGCCGCGCGCGGCCTCGGTCCGCACATCGTGCGCGCTCTCCAGCCACGCGGCATGCACGAGGTGCGAGTCGACGGCGGCCGCGCGGACGGCCGGGTGGGTCCGGATCGCCTCGCCGTAGAGGCCGAAGGGGAGCAGCGGTTCGGCTTCGACGCAGCGCCGCCGCTTGCGCGGCGGCGCCAGCGGGCCGGCGGCGCTCGACGACGACGCGCTGCACGCGCGCGCCTGCAGCGCGCGCGCGCGCAGCATCCGTCTTTTTTTTTCCAAAAATTCTAAAAAAATAAAAAAAAAAGGGCGCGTTCCACATTTTTTTTTTTTTTTTTTTTT
>MDSW01028826.1_pt1 | contig 12878 bp, 10 predicted proteins | sample 811171 | NCBI WGS metagenome assembly MDSW01 (sample SAMN05326641, study PRJNA326480) | marine metagenome | isolation source: seawater | place: Atlantic Ocean: North West | collected 2012 | reverse complement strand
GATGATGATCTGAGACAGCTGGCAGCTCAGTCGAGTGGGCTCGAAAAGGTTACCGAAATCGACCTGAGTGCCGCCACGGTTTCACTCGAAGGTCTGAAGTCTCTGGCCGCTCTCCCCAACCTCAAGAAGCTGAATCTGCAGGCCACAAACGTCACAGATCGCCAGTGGACGGGACTCGGAGAACTTAAGAGTCTGGAAGTACTCAATATCTCCAGGACAGTGACCAGTGATGCGTCTCTGGCAGAAATCGGAAAACTGACAGGGTTGAAATCATTGAATGTGGCACAGACACAAATCACCGACGAGGGCTTTGCATCACTGTCCGGTTTGAGCAACCTGGAAGAGCTTAATGTTTCCGGAATTGATCTCGACGGATCACTGTTACAGTATTTTGGAGCCAAAGGAGCGAAGGCTCCACTGAAGTCCATTACGGCCAACAACACTCGTTTTGGGAATCTTGGATTCGTCTACATCAAAGAATTTCCGAATATCCAGCACATCCACTCATCACACGCCCAGCTGACAGATGGCTCAATGAACCGACTGCGGACCGTGCGTTCGCTGATCACCGTTGAGTTCTCCAACAATCTGATCAGCAACGACGGTGTGATTCCTCTTGCTCAATCAGCAGGACTTCAGGAAGTCGCGCTCGCTGCGAATCGTGCTGTCGGAGACAAGGGGATCTCACGACTCAGCCGACTGAATGAGCTGAAGGCACTCAACGTGCAGGACACATCGTGCACGCCGGATGGCCTGAACAAACTGAAAAAGCTCTGCCCCGAATGCATGATTACATTCGAAGGAAGAACGCTGTAGTTGGTAAACCTGCGCACTCGTTGTATTCGTCTAACCGGCGGCCGCTGGCGCACGCGTTTCCGGGATTATTGTCAGTCCCATCGATCGACCGAAACTCGCGGTCCAAATCACCATTCTCATCAGCATCGGGCCATTCGGCATCATTAGAATTCTGGTCCAATTCCGGCAGTACTTTTGCGCTCTCCCCGCCGCCCACGACCAGATTCTCTGCGGGACCTGGAATCAGCGGATCTTCGCCGTCTGGTAGAATCGGTAAGTCGTCCGGCTGGGAAAAGATGGCCGCTTCACTATTCGGAATCTCCGCGCCCTCAATGCAGACTGACATCAAAATCAGAGGTTCCAGAGTGGTGATCAGAACGCGTGGCGACGAAGGATTTTGGGACATACCGGAACCTGAGAAAGAAACAGCGTTGCAGCTCTGAAGTCACGTTCCGAATGATCTTTTCCTGGGTGGCCACCGGATTTGATGGCCTCCGGCGCGAATAACGGTGATCCGGCAATCAATTCACTGAATGCACCGTTTGCAAAAGTGCGTTGTGAAATTGCAACAACGGGAGAACGGTTTCAGCATGTCGGTCAGTTCAACAATTGCATGAGCCTGGACGGAGTCGAACCGTCGTCACGCACTTATAAGGAACGCGCTCTTACCATTGAGCTACAGGCTCCGACAGTCAGCAGGTTTCTCACCGTCTTAAAGCATTGACGACGGTAGCGTAGTGAATGCAACCAGCGCAAGGATGCTGCTGAAGAGTGAGTCACCCGGGAAGGAACCGAACTTACTGTCTTATCAGAACAGCGTTCTTCCATTGAACGACCAGGCGAATTGTCGAAGTGGTGTGACAGAAAAGCTCAGTGCCGCAAGACGCTGAATCAATGTGTTTCACAATGTGTTTCGTCTTGCCAGCGCACAATCCCGATCGGCAGGTCTCAGGCGTCAAGCTGCCGCAGATGCTGCTGTATCCGAAATGGAATTCGCAGCGCAGACTGAAGCAGGCGAATCGTGGCAACGCTCCTGAGTAAAAGAGGGACTCTCAACAGGAGTAGACAGGCCCAAAAAGGTTCGCTGAAAAAGTGTGATCTCATCAGATTGACTTGCGTGAGTGGAATGACCTTGAGTGGACACAGGTGAATTCGTGTTTTGAAAGATGACTCTCGCGGCACTTCGGCTATGCTGGATTGCTAACAGTTCTTTGTTCCTGATCAATAGGCAGGCTACTCCATGCGGCTTCTCACCCACTCTGGATTCTTCCTTTGTTTCTCCATCGCTTCATTGTCAGTGGGACAGGCTGACGAACCTGACACGCTGCTGTTTTCTGATGACTTTGAACGTTCAGAATCACAGGAGCAGAAGGATGAAATTGGCAACGGCTGGGGATCAAACAGCAGGAAGCGAGCACAGGGGAACAAACAGGTCGATCTGCGAAATGGGGCGATGTACATTTCGATTCACGAGACCGCAGATCATGCAGTCTCGGTCACACATCCAGCCGAGTTCACAAACGGAACAGTTCGCCTCAAGTTCATGCTGGAAGATGAGGCAGACAGCCTGGGGCTGAATTTCGCTGACCTGAAGCACAAAAAGGTCTGGGCAGGCCACCTGTTTGTCGCCCGAATCAGCACAAAGGATGTTCAGCTGCAGGACCTGAAAACCGGTAACATGGACCTTGAGATCCGCAAACAACGCCAGGCAAAGACGTTGACTAACGCCCAGAAAGAGATGCTGAAGACAAAAGTCGTCAGAAAGAAACACGTCCTGTCCACAGGAAAGTGGCACGAGCTGCAGATCGACATCATCGATCGGAAGATCAGTCTGCAGATCGATGGCAAAGCTGTTTCTCAGTTTTCGTCCGACGGGATTGCTCATCCCACGAAGCGGCTGCTGCGGCTGTCTGTTCCACGAAATGCAGTCGTCGACGAGGTGCGTGTCTACCGAAAAGGAAAGCTCTCAGCAAAGTAACGGTGGAATAAAACGCCTGCCGATTCCCAGTCGCACAGGCATGCCTGTTAATCAGGCATGCCCTTATTCGTGTTCTCATTCGCCAGACTGGGCGCAGTTCCGGTGGTTGCAATCGCCCATCGAGTCTTCAGAATGGTGGTTCACACCTGACGAACTCCGGAGTCTGCTCAATGCGTCCCCCCCTCATTCTCTCTGTGCTTCTGACTCTTTGCGCCACCGCGGTTGCCGAAGATCCGGAAGGCTCGATCAAGCCGTTCCTGAAACAGCGTGGGCTCACCATCCAGCAGGTGTTCAGAGGTGATCGGTTTCCCAACATCGTGGTCACAAAAAAGGGAACGGTGCTCGCGACATGGGGAAATCGAACCTACAAGGCCCGACGAAGTGAGGATGGCGGCGTCACATGGGGACCGGAAATTACAGTCGCCGATCCCGGCTTTCAGGGAGGCGGCACCACGGTGGATGAAAGCACGGGCGACATCCTTGTCTTCGTGGAAGAACGTCATCCGCCCGCACCGCTGAAGGTTTATCGAAGCAAAGATGACGGGCTGACGTGGACCGCCGAGGATCCGGTTATCAAACCAAACAGCAAGGGACATGTGCCCTCGATGCACATGAATGAGCACGGTATTACGCTGGTCCATGGCAAACATAAAGGACGGTTGCTGAGACCATCACGCTGGTACGCAGGAAAAAATGAGCGGGCTCGGTGGCCTGATCACTACACAAACGCCGTGTTCAGTGATGATGGCGGAAAGACATGGCAGGCAAGTGAGCCGTTTCCGGAGATGGGCACCGGCGAAGCAACAGTCGCGGAGCTCTCAGACGGACGAATCTATTACAACTCACGAATCCACTGGGACGGTCGCCCCAACTTTACACGTCGCCGGGAAGCATGGAGCCATGATGGTGGAAAAACATGGACAGACTGGCGAATCATTGAAGCTCTCCCCGACGGCCAGCAGAACAGATCCTACGGATGCATGGGTGGACTTGTCCGACTGCCGGTCGCCGGAAAGGACATCCTGATCTTCAGTAACATTGACACTCCTAATCCAAAACGTGAACGAGGAACTGTCTGGGCAAGCTTCGACGGTGGCAAAACGTGGCCCATTCAGCGGCTGGTGTTTGAGGGGCCTCACGGGTACTCATCGTTGACAGCCGGACGTCCGGGAACTGCCAGTGAGGGCTGGATCTACCTGCACTTTGAAGGTGGCCCCAAAGGTGGCTCCACCGTCGCGAGGTTCAATCTGGCGTGGCTGCTGGAAGGCAAGGCCACGGGCGACGGCGAGATTCCGGAATTGAAATGACAGTCTGCTCAATGAAGGCCAACCTGATGCGCCCAATTAGCCTGAGTCTGCCTTTTGTCCTGCTGATTCTCTCCTCAACTCGAATCACAGCTGGCGAAGCGCCTGCCACGTCCGGAGTTGCTCCCCCGGGAATACAGCTGGGCACGACTGCAGAAGTCAAACTCAGCGGAAAACCGGGTGATGGATCGTTGAAGGTGTGGTCGAGCCGCCCGGGGATCACATGGGACGTATCAGAAAAGGGAGACACGGCGAAGGTGACTGCAGGGGCTGATGCAGTTCCGGGACTCTACTGGATTCGCTTTTACAATCAGTTTGGAGCGACCGAACTGCGGCCGTTCTTTGTCGGCGTCATTCCGGAGATCGCAGAAGCTGAACCCAACAACACACTGGCTGAAGCTCAGGCCATCGACAAACCGTCCGTGCTGATCAACGGCGTGCTGCATAAGACCGGAGAAGTCGATATCTGGAGCGTCGACGTCCCGGCCGGGAAAACCATTGTGGCCTCAATGCAGGCAAATTCAAAACTGGGATCACCGATGGACGGTGTGCTGCAGATTCTGGATCCGAAAGGGACCGTCGTGGCACAGAATGATGACGACCATGGCTTTGATCCGCTGGTCACATGGACTCCCGAAACCACTGGAAGATTCATGGTGCGCACCTTCGCGTTTCCGTCAGCGCCGAACAGTACTGTGCGACTGGCAGGTGCGGCAACCTATGTGTATCGACTGACAATCACCACAGAGTCATATGTCGACCATGTGACCCCAATGGCTGTCTCTCAGGCACAACCCGGCAAGGTAGAGTTGCATGGCTGGAATATTCCTGACGACAGGCGGCTCGTGGAAATCCCATCGTTTGAACAACAGACAGCCATCTTCAACGGCCTTGCGAATGCTCAGGAAATCCGGAACGCAGAGCTGTCGCCGCTCGTGGAAACCGACGCGCTCAGGGCGATACCACTGCAGCACACTGTGACGGGACGTGTTTCTCGAGAGAAGGAGAAAGATACGTATGGACTGCCCGGCGGAAAAGGACAGAAGTTGAAAGTAACGGTCGCCTGCCGATCTGTCGATTCGCTCCTGGATCCCGTGCTTATCATTCGTGCTGCAGATGGAAAGGTACTGAAGGAAGTTGATGACCGAAGTCGTGGTGATCTTGATTGTGAAGCAGTGGTCACGCTGCCTGCCGAGGGCTGTACGGTGGAAGTGACCGACCGGTATCTCAAGGGAGGCGACCGATTCTTTTATCTGCTGTCGGTCTCGGAACCAGTTCCCCACATCACCCCCACATTGGCAGCAACAAAGTTTGTCGTCGCGGCCGACAAGCCGCTGGAGATTCCCGTGACGATTGGGAGACAAAATGGTTTTGCGGAGAAAGTGACAATCATTCTCTCGGGATTGCCCGATTCGCTCACATGCCCCGCAGTCGACTCTCCAAACGAAGGAGATGCGGCCAAGACAGCAAAGCTTCAGCTAAGTTTGACGGGCAAGGGTGTTCCGGCGTGGTCGGGCCCGGTGCAGGTGCGCTGCACCTGGGGATCGGGCGAACAGCTGGGCGAGGCGTCGATCCCGTCATTCAAGGCGACCACGTCCACAATCTGGGTCAGTCATCCAGAGGTAGCAGCAGAGTCGGAAGAGGCAAAGGCGGATGCGGAGGCCAAAACTGAGAAACCGACTGGCTAACTCCCCCCCAACACATTCAACCTGGGCGGATTTGCGCAACCTGCTTCCTCATATTGAGTTACGAATTAGCCCGCCGATTACAGACACAAGGAAGGCGCAATTCGGGCAAAGCTGAATTGGGTGACAATCCGTGCGGATCGGCCGGATCTGTCGAGGCGGCCTGAGTCCTGTGTTTTGGGCGGGCAGAGCGTTGATTATCCGTGGGAAAGTCGTTACATTTCCCGGCTTCGGTCGCTTGCCCTGCCGATGAATAGAGAATTCTGAAACAGGTGGAGTGCGAAGACGCCCAAATAAAGCGGCCAGCTTTGTCACTCTCCTCGCCAGGATGCGGGGCACTTAAGCCGATGTCACCCCTGAAAAACAAGGTACATCGGTCGCTTGTGACCACCCGAACAAACGTGGATTCGTCCACATCCCGGGGGACATCGTCTCCACCCAACCAGTTAAATAAAGGTTTCACTGCGATGCCAATGCTCGCAAAATCATGGATGGCTAAAAAGGAACAGGCGGAAGACCTGCGTGACTGGTACGTCATCGATGGCGACGGTCACATTGTCGGACGTCTTGCTACTGCGATTGCCACCGCTCTGATGGGCAAGCACAAGGCCACGTACACCCCTCACGTCGACTGCGGAGCAGCCGTGATTGTGACCAACGTGGAAAAGGTGTCATTCACCGGCGGTGAAATGACCCATCCTGATGTGCCTTACTATTCCACCAAGATGGCCCGCAAGACATATGACAGCTACAGCGGCTACCCTGGTGGTCGCCGTGTTCGCAGCGCTGTCAACGTATTCCAGACGGCTCCCGAACGCATCCTCAAGGAAGCCGTTCGCCGCATGCTGCCCAAGAACAAACTGGGCCGGCACATGCTCAAGAAACTGAAGCTGGTAGTCGGACCGGAACACGGTCACCAGGCTCAGAAGCCTGTCGATTTTCCAGCCCACCTGGTTCCGAAGCGAACGAAGAAGTAGTTCCAGGTATCTAAAACACTTATTCCTGACGACTGTTTGACGACATGAGCACAGATACTCCTGAAAACGAGCCAGTGGAAGAAACTCCCGCTGAGCAGCCCGCAGCTGAAACACCGGAACCTGAAGTTCCCGTTGCTGCTGAGCCGGAAGTTCCTGCGGCACCTGAGCCTGAAGTTCCGGCGACTGAGGTGCCTTCGGCCTCAATGCCTGAGCTTGAAATTGGCAGTGCTGGTTCGGCTGACACCGAAATGTCTGTCGACTTCGTGCCCATTTATCGTGGCAAAGTCGATCGCTTTGGTGTCGCAATGGGCACTGGACGTCGTAAATCGTCTGTCGCTCGCGTTCGCATCAAAGAAGGTAGCGGCAAGATCACCGTCAACGGCCGCGATTTGAATGAGTATTTCTGCATCGAACGTGACCGTGAGTTCATCAAAGCTCCTCTGCGACTACTGGATTGTGAAGGCAGCGTTGATGTCGTCGTTCGCGTTAACGGCGGTGGCACAACGGGGCAGACGGGAGCCATTGTGCTCGGAATCGGCCGTGCTCTTCAGGGACTGCGTCCTGAATCTCATCACGAGCTGTCTGCTGCAGGCTACCTGACACGTGACAGCCGAATGGTGGAACGCAAGAAGTACGGTTACCGCAAAGCTCGCCGAAGCTTCCAGTTCTCGAAACGTTGATCTACCGGCCAGTTCCGGAAGATATCAATCCCTGCCATTTCGCTGTGGCAGGGATTTTTTTGTCGCCAGAGTAATGCAACGCCGCTGAAGTATAGTCCTTCTCTGCCGCGTTGAACTTTGAGGTGCCGTCGTGCCGGACGTCTATCGTTCACTGATCCTGCCTGACGTGCGACTGATGGTCGCCGAAGAGGATCGGCACGGCCTGACAGAATTCTGTCGGGTCCTGCACCCGGCGGTTGTGGCGGACATTCTGGAGGAACTTGAAGCCCACGAAGTCTGGATCATTCTGGACAATGCCGAAATTCGGCTTCGGGTCGAGATCTTTGAGTACATTTCGCTCCGCCGTCAGGCCGAGATGGTCGCCAAGCTCGACAAGCGACGGCTGTCGGAGCTCCTTGAGGAGATGTCTCCGGACGACCGCGTCGACCTGCTCTCCAGAATGCCACACAACCGAGTTCAGGACCTCCTGCCACTGATTGCGCAGGCCGAACGCAACGATATCCGCCGGCTGCTGTCGTACGACAAAGACAGTGCCGGCTCGATCATGACGACTGAGTACGCCTCGCTGCCTGCTGACCTGACGGCCGCAGACGCACTTCAGCAACTGCGCGAACAGGCCCCCAACAGCGAGACGATTTACTACGTCTACATTCTGAGCCATTCACGACGTCTTGAGGGACTGATTTCGCTGCGAGAACTGATCCTCGCACGAACGGATGCGAAGCTCTCCGACATCATGCAGCAGGATGTGATCTGTATGCGTGTCGACGAAGATCGTGAAGACGTCGTCCAAGAACTCGCTCGCTACAACTTCATCGCGATGCCGATCGTGGACGAAGAAAACAGACTGGTTGGAATCGTAACCCACGACGACGCCCTCGACGTCGCCCAGGAAGAAGCGACCGAAGACGCGTATCGCCAGGGAGCTGTTGAACCTCTCCGCGATGACTATGAAGACACGCCGCTGCTGACAATTCTGTGGAAGCGAGGAATCTGGCTGCTGGTGCTATCACTTGTCGCTCTGATGACTGCGCTGGTTGCGGAGACCTATAAGGAAGCTACTGGAGACGGCGGAGCACGAGCAGCTGAAGCACCTCCGGGTCTCACACCTGAGCTCATCTTTCTGTTCATTCCGCTGGTGATGGCCAGCGGAGGAAATGCGGGCAGTCAGTCAGCCACTCTGTTTATCCGGATGTTTGCACTGCAACCAGCGGATGCCGCAGTTCCCGGGACAGAGTTTCATGTGGAACGAAAGCTGATCCTGCGCGAACTTGCCATCGCCGCCCTGTTGGGGGCGACGCTGGGGATTATGGACTTTCTCGTTGTCTGGATATGGGGCAAGGGAACGCTGCGTTCAGCGGTCGTGGGCTGCACCGTGTTCCTCATCGTAGTCCTCGGCACAACTGCCGGGACGATGCTGCCGATCCTGTTCCGCCGGCTGAAGATGGATCCTGCCATCATGTCGAATCCTCTGATCGCGGCGATCGTGGATGTGCTGGGAGTTGTCATCTTCTATGAAGTCGCGATGGCAATGCTCTGATCGAAACGCGACAGAATGAACTCGGGCAGGAATGATCAGCCCCCCGACGCAGGCATACTGACTGCCGGAGCCATCGGAGACGCCTATCGCTTCCGCTTAGCGTTCGCAGACCGGATCGTCGTAAGAACCTGCTGAGATATGTTCAGCATCCGGAGTTTCTTTGCGGTGTGCTCACCGGTCAACTTCCGAATGACCTGCCCGGAGAACTCTTTGAAGGTCTCAAAGCAGGTGAGTCTGGAGTCGGATGGCCTCGCCAGATTGATCTGGCAACCAGAGTAGCGGTTTCCGTTTCGGGAGTAATCCTGCATTGTCGCCAGGGATGGCAATTGCACTGTCGCATCAGTGCAGGCAGTCGAACGCGTTTGTTCAGCAGGTCAAGTATTTCCCACCAAAAGCAGAACGACCGCGCTACCTCCTTGGAACCACCAATCCGAGCGATTGGAATAGAACGCCTCCGACAAGCATCAGGCTCGTTGCCGGAGCCGTCAAATCCTGATTGGAACCAGAACATTGAACACGATTTCACGCCGTCACATGATGAAGCCGACACTTGTTGTGCTGATGACTCTCTTAGCACAACAATTCTCACCCTTATGCCTGGCGCAGGACGAGAGCAAAGAGACAAAAAAACCGGACGCCGAACAGCTGCGTGAATTGCTGTTCGATCTTTCCGACATTCGATTTAAGGAGCTGTCCGATGACGACGGAAACATCAGATTTCTGCTCGATGTGAAACAGCTGACGGACCATGACAATGAGGATGTCGGTAGTTTCTATCAGCGTGTCTATCTGCACCATCGTGGATTCGACAAGCCTGTGCTGATCAACACCAACGGCTACAACCTGAGTCAGGGGAAACACGAACTGGTCGACCTGCTGGATGCCAACTACATCAGTGTGGAACACCGCTACTTCGGCCCCTCAACTCCAATGCCTCGTGAGTGGAAGTACCTCACGATCCAGCAGGCTGCGGGCGACTATCACAACATCCGCAAGGTTCTTGGGCGCATCTACAAAGGCAAGTGGGTGAGTACCGGCATCAGTAAAGGCGGCGAAACGTGCACTTACTACCGCCACTTCTACCCGGATGATGTTGTGGCAACAGTCCCTTATGTCGCTCCGTTCCCCAATGGATTCAAAGATCAGCGATTCTATAAGTTTCTTGACACCGCTGGTTCGCAGGAATGTCGCGACCGAATTCATCAGTTCCAGCTGAGCGTCCTGAAACACAAAGATGAACTCGTACCGCGAATGAAATATTACCTGAAGGGTCGGGGTGCATCTGTTGATCTCATTGGCGGACCGGAGGCTGCCCTCGAACTGTTTGTCATGGAATTCCCGTTTGCGTTCTGGCAGGGCGGCAAGAAGTGGGAAGACGTGCCCGATTCAGAGGCATCTGTTGATGACCTGATTGACTATTTCATCGCCAATCGCGAATTGTGGTACATCCTTGATAAGTCCACAAAGAACCTTGCCGCGCACTACTACCAGCACGCCACTCAGCTCGGCTACTACGCTTATCGGGCCGAGAAGTTTGGTGATCTGATCGAGAAGTGGGATGGGGAACCGTCCGCATGTCTGTTCCGGGAGGACGAAGAGCTGACATTTGATCCAGCGACGATTGGAAAGATGGCAGAATGGCTGAAGACGGACGCAGAGGACATTGTGTTTCTTTACGGGGGACTTGATACATGGACGGTCGCTCAAGCCCGCCTGGGGACCAATAAGAAAGTCAGCAAGTACGTTTTTGACGGAAAGCACCACGGCAATGCCCGACTGTCAGACGTCGATGAAAAACTGCGAAAGGAAATCCTGAAGAAGCTCAAAGCAATGATGAATAATCCGTAGTCGCCTACGCGTCACTTGTGACGGTTCAAACGATGAATGGGCGCGTGCAGATGCCGCGAATTAATAATGAAGGCCGTCCGGGTCAGTTGGGGACGGTAGATCCTTTGCTTCGTTCAACCGCCAGCAGCACGCGCACGCAAACTCACCGCAGCGAACACGGAGGAACACAGAAGCAGGTCAGGTTTTAACCTGACTCATGTCTCATCGGGCACCGGTTAAACGACGAGGAAACGTGCGAATCATTCGTTCGCTTAACCGGCAGCCGCAGGCCGAGGCGAAAGCACCGTAAAGGAAGAAAGTAGCTCCCGGGTCAATCCACTTCTTTCCACCCGTTCGCATACGGACGCCGAATCATTTTCCCAAGTTCCGGCCGACCAGTCACTTTGAGGTTGTCTGCGTCCCATGCCAGACTCGCTCCCTGGCCACCCTTCTGCATGGCATCGTATTGAGCCAACACGCCCAGAAGAACTGTTTCTGTCAGCGGACCCGACTGCCCAAAATGAGATTCACTCTGGCCTATCTTCCCGGCCACAGCATCCAGCCATTCCGCGTAGTTATCTCCTCCTGCGCGGTGGATCCGTTTTTCAGGGGCCTTGAAGTCATCCTTGAGATTCCCCGGTTTCGTCGTCCAGCCTTTCGAACGGTTGAAGAACAGCTTGCCCTTTTCGCCGATCACGACGCTTCCGTAATCCCGAAAACTCTCGCCGTCCAGGACTTCGGAGGAAGGATGGTTGTATTCATCTCCGTTCCGAACGAGCTTCCAGCCGTCTCGCTCAAACGTCGCATCGATGAACCCGTCGTACCATTTGTAGGTGAACCCGCCGTCCACGGTGTATTCAGACTCACCAAATTGCCATTCGATGATGGAGTTAATCGGGGGCGACAGTTTGGTTGCTCCAACCTGCTGAGCAACCACGGACTTCGGCGTCGGCAGACCCATCGCCCAGTACCCCATATCCATGATGTGGCATGCCATGTCCCCAAGCGCTCCCGTTCCGTAGTTCCACCAGCCGCGCCAGGCAAAAGGAGCGATGAGGCTGCTGTAAGCGGTATACGGGGCAGGTCCAATCCACTGCTTCCAGTCGATCGCTTCCGGGACCTTCTGAGCATCGGGAGCCATAGCAAATCCCTGTGGCCAGATTGGGCGGTTAGTCCATGCATGGATTTCTTTCACGCGTCCAATCACTCCAGCCTGGATTGCCTCAACAACGTCACGCATGTGGTCGTTTGCATGAGCCTGATTCCCCATTTGAGTTTTGACGCCGGTTGCCTGAGCTGTCTCAGCCAGCTTGCGTGCTTCGTAGATACCGTGAGTCAGTGGTTTCTGGCAATAGACATGCTTGCCCGCGTTCATGGCAAGCATCGAGGCATGGTAGTGATGATGGTCGGGCGTGGAGACGGTCACGGCATCCACTTTGTCTCCGAGTTCACTCAGCATCTCGCGGTAGTCCATAAAGAACTGCGCGTTGGGGTATGCATTTCTTACATCTGCCAGACCCCGCAGTTTCTTTGAGGGAAAGCTCTTCAGACGTTTTGCATCAACAACATCGACCAGGCCAACGATGCTGAATCCAGCCTTCTGCGATCCGGCAAGGTCGGCACGCCCTTTTCCGCCGGCACCAATCCCAACCAGCGCCGGCTTCTCCATCTTGCCGAACGCGTGTGCTGGAATCACGCTGGCTGCCAGTCCAGCGGCCACCGTACCGAGGGCCTCTCGGCGATTCATACATGCGTGGCGTTTCCTTGAATTTGAAGATTCAGCAGTCATGAGGATTCCAGGTGATGATGTGGAACAGCGAATGGAGTGTGTTCAGCATAATGCCGAATTCCACTCAACGGAACCAATCTCGGCCTTGCCTGGCTTCAGTCTGACACAGATCATGACCGCATCATTGCGACCTCAAACAGAATGTGTCATGAATCAGCCTGAATTTGAAATCACGCCCGACGACTCACAACTCGACGAATTGCCGCGGGACCTCAGTTTCCATCCAGCTGCCCGGCAGACCCCGCAGACTCTGACGGCCGAACAGGTTGAGTCCTACAACACCGACGGATACATCCTGCCTCT
>MDSW01204156.1_pt1 | contig 12880 bp, 12 predicted proteins | sample 811171 | NCBI WGS metagenome assembly MDSW01 (sample SAMN05326641, study PRJNA326480) | marine metagenome | isolation source: seawater | place: Atlantic Ocean: North West | collected 2012 | reverse complement strand
TGGTGGATTCGTTGGTTCCGGCGTAATCGGTCGACACCAAAGGTAAATCGCTGTATTTGATAATTCCCTTCATGCCATTAGCAGAGGCCGCCTTCATCACAGCCTTGACCTCATCAACGCTGGTGGGGCGAGATGGACCAAATGTGAGGTCGACAGCAGAGACATTTGGGGTCGGAACGCGCATCGCAAAACCGGTCAACTTGCCCTTCACCTGGGGATAAACCAACGCAACAGCTTTGGCAGCACCCGTTGTCGTCGGAACCATGTTCAGTGCAGCAGCGCGTGCACGGCGTAAATCGCGGTGGCTGTTATCAAGAATGCGCTGGTCACCGGTGTAGCTGTGGATCGTGGTCATCAGACCCCAATCCACACCAAAATTTTGATCGAGAACCTTCACGATCGGAGCTAGGCAATTCGTGGTGCAGCTGGCATTACTGAGGATCTTCCAATCCTCATGCCGATACTCATCATCATTAACGCCCACCACAAATGTTCCAACGCCGTCGCCTTTTCCAGGGGCGGTAAGAATCACTTTGTTGGCGCCAGCCTCAAGGTGCATGCTGGCTTTTTCATCGGTGTTAAACACACCGGTGGATTCGATGACCAGATCAACGCCCCAATCTTTCCAGGGGCAATTGAGAGGATTACGGTCCGCGAAAAATTTGATCTCATTGCCATTGACGGTCATCGTGTCGTCAGTGGTCTCGATCTGCACGCTGGGATCAAGCTTGCCAAGGATCGAGTCGTAGGTGAGCAGATGAGCGCTTGTCTTCGGGTCAGACGTGGAGTTCATCCCAACGATCTGGAGGCCTGTCTCAGCACCGCGGCTGATCCAACCCCGCATCACATTGCGACCGATCCGGCCGAATCCATTGATCGCAACGCGCAGGGTCATGGCAGAAGCGGGGGTACCGCGTAAGGGTTTTGGCCGCAGATCATACAGAAATAAGCAAAAATTCCTTGTTTTTTGGCGTTCAATTTGGCGACGAGGCCAACCAATCGGGCCGCGAAAGCCGAGACGGACCGGCACAACTGGCTTATCTTTCAAGCCTCTGACTGTGTTCCTTGGCCTTAGCGCTCGACAGCCGACAACCAATCCATTTCATCGGAGTTGGGGGGATCGGCATGTCTGCGCTCGCAAAAATTTTGGCGGATCGAAACCATCCAGTCAGTGGATCGGATCCACGGGACAACGCCACCGTTCAACAGTTGCGTGAACAGGGGGTTGATGTTTTTGCTGAACAAACCGCTGCGACGGTCAAAGCATTGCTGCAACGCCAAGACCAAGATTGCAAGCCGATTGTGGTCATTAGCACCGCCATCCCAGACAGCAATCCAGAGCTGATGTCTGCCAAAGAAGCGGGCCTTGAAATCTGGCATCGATCCGATCTCCTCGCAGCCTTGATCGGCCAACAACCAGCGATCGCTGTAGCGGGCAGCCATGGAAAAACAACCACCAGCACGCTGGTCACCACCTTGCTGAATCATGCGGGTGAAGATCCAACAGCCGTTATCGGAGGCATCGTCCCTTGTCTAGGAAGCAACGGGCATGCCGGGCAGGGTCGACTCCTTGTCGCCGAAGCAGATGAATCCGATGGGTCCTTGGTGAAATTTCAGCCATCTCTCGGCGTGATCACCAATCTGGAACTCGATCACACCGATCACTACAACAATCTTGACGACCTAATCGCGACGGTCAAATGCTTTGGCACAGGCTGCGGTCGGCTCCTGGCCAACCATGACGACCCGATCCTGCAAGAGCACTTCAGCGCAGATGCCTGGTGGTCGGTCACCCGCTCAGAAAACGTCGCATTCGCCGCGTTGCCGCTTCAACTCGATGGTGATCGCTGTGTTGCACGGTTCTATGAAAACGGCGTTCCGATTGGAGAGTTCACCCTGCCGATGCCGGGATTGCACAATCTCAGTAATGCCACGGCTGCCCTCGCTGCTTGCCGGATGGAAGGGGTTTCATTCGAGCAGCTGATGGAAGGTTTATCCACCCTGCAGGCTCCGGGTCGCCGCTTCGATCTTCGAGGGACGTGGCAGGAGCGTCACATTGTTGATGACTACGCCCATCACCCGAGCGAAGTGAAAGCCACCCTCAGCATGGCCCGACTGATGGTGGACAGCGGTCGTAGCCCCCTCCCTACTCCACCTGAACGACTCGTCGTGGTGTTTCAACCCCACCGATACAGCAGAACAAAGCAGTTCCTGGATGATTTCGCTGAAGCACTTCAAAACTGTGATGCCCTCCTACTGGCTCCGGTCTATGCGGCTGGAGAGCAACCCATCGACGGGGTATCGAGTCAATTGCTACGCGAGAGAATCCTTGCCCTGAAACCAGATCTCAACATTGATGTCGCCAATGATCTCGATCACTTAGCAACCCTTGTCCAACATCTCAGCCGCCCCCAGGATCTAGTTCTCGCCATGGGTGCCGGAGACGTCAATAGCCTCTGGTCAAGGCTGTCGCAGCGGAACACATCCTCCTGGCAATCGCCGATCGGGGCCATCCAGTCCCGATGACCTCGCTTCAGCCCCGCTCCGCTGTTTCGCTTGCTGAATTCACCACGTGGCGCGTCGGCGGACCAGCCCAATGGTTGGTCGAGCCTTGCAGCATTGAAGAAACGAGCATCTGGCTGGACTGGGCGAAGCGAAAAGGGATGGTTTGCCGTGTGATCGGAGCCGGGTCGAACCTGCTCATTCACGATCAAGGACTCCCTGGTCTAACCCTGTGTTTACGCAAGCTCCAAGGTGTGCAAATCGATCAGCAAACCGGCGTAGTTGAGGCTCTAGCTGGCGAACCGATTCCCTCCCTCTCCCGACGAGTCGCCCAAGCAGGGCTGCTCGGACTGTCATGGGCTGTGGGCATTCCAGGCACAGTGGGAGGAGCAGCCGTGATGAACGCCGGTGCCCAGGGGGGCTGCACGGCCGAATGGCTGGAATCCGTACAAGTGATCTCTCTAGAAGGTGGTGAACCCTTTCGACTGCAACGGGACCAGCTCGAGTTCGACTATCGCCACAGCCGATTGCAACAGGATCCTCTCTTGGTGCTGTCGGCTCGGTTCCGTCTGGCGCCCGGACATGATCCCAAGGAATTGAAACGGATCACGCGTCAAAATCTGAACCACCGCACAACAACTCAGCCCTACACACAACCGAGCTGCGGCAGCGTATTCCGCAATCCAGAACCCCTGAAAGCTGGCAAACTGATCGAGGATTTGGGGCTCAAGGGGACACGAATCGGTGGAGCCGAAGTTTCGACCTTGCATGCGAATTTCATTGTCAACAAAGGCGATGCCAAAGCAGCAGATATCGACCAACTGATCAGCCTTGTTCAGGATCGTGTTCAGGATCGCCACAACCTGTCGCTGCATCCTGAAGTGAAACGCCTCGGCTTCACAACATCCGCTTAGTCTGCCGGCTCAGTCAGCAGCACCATGGCAGGGTTCGGACTTCCCAATTTCGGCCAGCTCACCGAAGCCTTTCGCAAGGCGCAGCAAATTCAACAGGACGCCCAAAAGCTGCAAGAAGAATTGGATGGAATGGAAATCGAAGGAAGCAGCTCTGACGGCCGAGCCAGTATCTGGCTGTCTGGCAATCAGCAACCACTTCGAGTCAAGCTTGACCCGAGCCTGCTCCAGGATGGCCAAGAAGTGGCTGAGGCGGCCACATTAGAAGCGCTTCAAGCTGCTTACGACGCCTCGACGGCCACGATGAAAGATCGCATGGAGGAACTCACTGGAGGACTGAATCTCAATCTGCCCGGGATGAGTGGTTGAAAGAGGACAATTCCTCAAGGCCCGAGATGTAGAAGCTGTAACGCTCCCAATCACGATTGACACCACAACCTGGCTCTGCCACATGCGAGCAATCGCGAAATCGACAAGGCCATGGATCCAATTGTTGGCGTAACTCCGGAAAAAGCAGACCAAAACCTTTTGGATCATTTGGCAAATCAGGTCGGTTAAAGCCAGGCGTATCGGCAATCCGAGATCCCTCAGTCAAGCTGAATAACTCCACATGACGCGTGGTGTGTCGGCCCCGCTGCAATCGTCCGGACATCGCTCCGACGCGAAGGGACAGCTCAGGCATTAATCGGTTCAAGGCACTGCTTTTGCCAACCCCGGACGGTCCACAAACCACAGCAAGAGATGAGGCGGACAAACGCCGACGCAGAGCGTCGATTCCATCGCCAGTGCGACTGGAAATAGCCAGGGGTTCATAACCCCAGCCTTCTAGTCGCTTGCCGTAGGCCAGCAGTTGATCGGTATTGACCAAATCGCATTTGGTGAGAAGCAACAAAACCTCCAATCCGGTCCGTTCCGCCGTAAGCAGAAAACGACTGGCCTGATTGGGATCAAAGCCAGGCTTCTCAACGGATAACGCCACAACCACAGTGGACACATTGGCCACGGGCGGACGGCCGAGCCAACTGATACGCGGCTCAACATCCGCAACCACCGCACGCGCCTGGACCTTATCGATCGCCTCCACCAGCACTCGGTCGCCCACATGCACAGCTGCACCCCGATGACTCAGCCGCGTTCGTCGCGTACAGAGCAAACGCCTGGGAACACCAACCGGAGCCGCATCAAGCTCAACCTCGAGGTAATTCGCCTGCAAGGCCACCACAATGCCGGCCGAAGCATTCACAACAACTCAGCCAGCACAGATCACATGCAGCTTCACTGATGTGGCATCCCTCTCAATCACATCCACTTGGTGACCTGCATCACGCAAACCAGGAATAACCATCTCTTCTGGTTCACCATGATCGAGCTGAACATGCAAATGATCGCCGGCATGCATCGTCTCAAGAGCAAGGCGACAACGGATGAAATTGACTGGACAAGGTGTTCCTCTCATATCCAAAGAACGCTCTATTTCACTCATCCTTTTTGACCAAACAAGCGAGCGAACAGACCACTGTTGTGATGGTGGTGCTGCTTGCCCCGAGCAGAATGATGACCAGCCAAGGTCTCGAGTAATTCACGCTCCTCCGCAGACAATCTGCTAGGAAGTTGAACAGTGACTGTGATTCGTTGATCACCTCGAGCAACAGGATTACCAAGTTTAGGGATGCCTTGACCAGTCAAAGTCAATACTGAAGTGGGCTGTGTACCAGGCGGAATCTCTAGTTCCTGATTACCATCAACTGTCTCTACCTCGATCGTATCCCCGAGGATCGCTTGCAGATAGCTGACCTTCACCTCAGACAACACATTCAGACCATCACGTCTCAACTTGGGGTGTGATTTAACCGTCAAGAACACATAAAGGTCTCCCGATGGTCCACCGCGGAGCCCAGCATTCCCTTCTCCTGAAACACGTAAACGGGTGCCTGTATCCACTCCAGCTGGGATGTTAATGCGCAATTTTTTGCGAACCTGCTGCACACCTTGTCCACCACATGCTGTGCAGGGATCGGCGATGACCTGACCAGTTCCACCGCAATTTGGACATTCCGCCACCTGCGTAAAGCTTCCGAAAGGAGTACGGGTTGCCCTGCGCACCTGTCCCGCACCACCACAGGTGGCGCAGGTGGTCGGCCCACTACCCTTCTTCGCGCCGGTGCCTCCGCAGGTGCCACAAGTTTCCAGATGAGGAATTTTGATTTCCTGCTCCTCTCCGAACACAGCTTGTTCAAAACTGATGGTCAGATCAAAACGAAGATCATCCCCCTGCTGAGGCCCCCGCCGCCGCGGTCTGCCAGCACCACCGCCCGCTGATGCTCCACCAAAGCCACTAAAAAACGTCTCAAACAGATCCGCAAAGCCACCCATATCGCCCATATCCGGAGCTCCGGCGGCTCCGCCGAGGCCCGCCTCACCAAATTGGTCATAACGGGCCCGCGTTTGGGGATCGCTCAGAACTTCATAAGCGCGACCTATTTCCTTAAAACGGTCCTCGGCACCTGCTTCCTTATTGACATCTGGGTGATATTGACGAGCCAATCGGCGATAGGCGCGCTTCAACGTATCGGCGTCAGCATCACGACCAACACCCAGCAGATCGTAATAATCAGCCATTAGCTCTGCTCCGATTGCGACGGATCAGCATCAACTGTTGGCGCGGATGCAGCATCAGCATCAGCAATAGGACCAGGACCCATCGAAACCTTGACCATCGCGTGGCGCAAAACACGACCGTTGAGGTGATAACCACGCTGAAGTTCCTCTGTCACGACATCCTCGGGATGGTCGTGGCTTTCCTCCCGAAGCACCGCCTCATGCAGGGTTGGATCGAACTCCTGACCGACCACTTCCATCCGGGCAACACCCTGTTGCTTCAGAACTTCAACCAATTGCTTATACAGCCCCTGATAACTGCGATGCAGAGCCTGAGCTTCTTCACCTTCAGGATTTAATTGCTGACGAGCCCGCTCAAAGTTGTCGACCACGGGAAGGATGTTCGTCAAGGTGGAACACACAAGCTGCTGCCGCATATCGTCCTGATCCCGACTTTGACGTTTGCGGAAATTGTCAAAGTCAGCAGCGATGCGCATGTACTGACTCTGAAGGGTCTCGTGCTCCTGTTTCAGGGTTTGAAGTTCCTGCTCCAACTGCTGTAAACGAACACTGGGATCAGCGGCTGTAGACGCGCTTACAGACTCAGCTGCCGTCCCTTCTGATTCAACAGGGGTTGTGATCGGCTCAACGGTCTGGTCCTGCTCAGGGGTGGAGGCGTCGCCACTCATGCTGACCGGTCAGAAATTGCTGTCTAGACATGTTGAAGGGCAACGCTCACCTCCCACAAGCTGCGGAAGCCCGCACCTCCATCGCTGTGATCACCTGTGACCTTGACCCGGCCTATTCCGGACGCCGTCGACCCCGATCAGCAGCGATTGGAATTGGAGTTGTTGCTCAAACGACACATTCCAGGACCGGATGAACTGAAACAAGCGTTGCCCTTGCTTCAAAACGACTCCACCGGGCTTGATCGCACCAGCTGGGCCAACATTCCAGCGATGCCGATGGCAATCGACGACCAGCACTTAGATATCGCAATCCCGAGTCAATGGAGCGAAGCAGACGGAAATCACTTGATCGAAAACCTGACGCAAAGCGGACGCAAAATACGCCTTCATCCAGCTCTGCAAAGCGACCTAACCAGTGTTCTGAGCTCGGAGACGATCACAAAAGCAGCGGAAGCAGCAGAAAACCCCGAAGCGCTGACTCCTAATCCAACCGATGTGGATTCGATCGATTCATCGATTGAACAAACCGCATCGTCCTATCTCGAAGAATTCAATACAGAAGGAGTACTAGAGGATGACCCTGAGGAACAGGCCGCTCTCAACAGCAACACAACTGATTTAGAAGCAAGCCTCCAGGATGCAGAAGCCTCTCCGGTGGTGTCCCTCGTAGACCGAATCCTGCTGCAGGCGATGTCTGTCGGCGCCAGTGATATTCACGTCGAGCCACAACAAAAAGGATTACGTCTGCGTTACCGCCAAGACGGTGTTTTGCAGCAATACGTGGAGCCGCTGCCCAAACGCCTGATTCCAGCGGTGACCTCCCGCTTCAAAATTCTTGCTGATCTGGACATCGCTGAACGGCGACAAGCTCAAGACGGACGCATCCGCCGCCGTTACAAAAATCGCGTCATCGATTTTCGGGTCAACACCCTGCCCAGCCGTTTTGGCGAAAAGGTTTGTCTGCGTCTGTTGGACAGCAGTTCCACACAGCTTGGCCTCGACAAGCTGATCACCAATGTCGACACCCTTGAAATGGTGCGGGACCTCGGTGCCAAACCCTTCGGCATGATCTTGGTGACCGGTCCCACCGGCTCGGGAAAATCGACAACGCTTTATTCGCTGCTCGCCGAACGCAATGACCCGGGAATCAATATCTCCACGGTGGAAGACCCAATCGAATACACCCTGCCCGGCATCACGCAATGCCAGGTCAACCGCGAGAAAGGGTTTGACTTCGCGACCGCGTTGCGCGCCTTTATGCGTCAAGACCCAGATGTCCTTCTGGTGGGAGAGACAAGAGATTTAGAAACTGCCAAGACCGCCATCGAAGCCGCCCTCACCGGGCACTTGGTACTCAGCACCCTGCACGCCAACGATGCGCCAAGCACGATCGCCCGACTCGATGAGATGGGCGTCGAACCCTTCATGGTTTCAGCAGCCCTAATCGGCATCGTGTCGCAACGACTCATGCGCCGTGTCTGTCCAGCCTGCCGAATCCCCTACAAACCAGATGAACAAGAGCTCGGCCGTTTTGGCTTGATGGCAAGCCGAGAAGCGCGAGTGACGTTCTACAAAGCACATCACCACGAAGGACAGGACCAGGTTTGTCCGAAATGCAAGGGCAGCGGATACAAGGGGCGTGTCGGGGTCTACGAGGTCTTGCGCGTCAACGAAGAGATCGCAACAGTGGTCTCAAAGGGCGCGACCACAGATGTGATTCGTCAGCTCGCTCTAGAAGCCGGCATGGTCACTCTGCTCGGTTACAGCCTGGAACTGGTGCGAGAAGGCCACACCACGCTTGAGGAAGTTGGACGCATGATTCTTACCGATTCAGGCCTTGAATCGGAGCGCAGAGCGCGTGCCCTCAGCACAATGACTTGCAGAGGGTGCGGTGCTGGCCTCCAGGAAGGCTGGCTTGAGTGCCCTTACTGCCTAACCGAACGCCAGTGAGGAGATCGTCATGGACCTGATGATCGAAGAGTTGATGGAGCAACTGGTGGAAGCCGGTGGCAGTGATCTACACATCGCTACCGGACAGCCTCCCTATGGACGCTTCAGTGGTGAATTGCGCCCACTCAGACAAGAACCACTCACAGAAGAGAGCTGCAACAGGCTGATCTTCTCAATGTTGAATAACAGCCAGCGCAAAACCCTTGAACAAACCTGGGAATTGGATTGCGCCTATGGCCTCAAAGGGGTAGCCCGCTTCCGAGTCAACGTCTATCGGCAAAAGGGGAGTTATGCCGCTTGCTTGCGTGCACTCGGCAGCAAGATCCCAAGCGTCGAGGTGCTGAATCTGCCCTCTGTAGTGCTGGAAACAAGCCAACGCCCACGCGGTCTCGTGTTGGTGACGGGACCGACCGGCTCTGGCAAAACAACCACCTTGGCCGCCCTACTGGATCACATCAATCACACGCGCAGCGAACACATCCTCACCATCGAAGACCCGATCGAATTTGTTTATCAAAGCGACAAAAGCTTGGTCCACCAACGCCAACTGAACGAAGACACCCGCAGTTTCTCCAACGCACTCCGCGCTGCCTTACGCGAGGACCCAGACGTGATCCTTGTTGGGGAAATGCGCGATCTTGAAACAATCCAGCTAGCTGTCAGCGCTGCTGAAACCGGTCACCTCGTTTTCGGCACATTGCACACCAGCTCTGCAGCGCAGACCGTCGATCGGATGGTGGATGTGTTCCCCCCAGCTCAGCAAACCCAAATCCGTGTGCAACTGTCCGGCAGTCTTGTCGCGGTGTTTTCCCAAACGCTCTGCAGACGGCAAAACCCCAAACCTGGAGAATTCGGCCGAGTGATGGCGCAAGAGATCTTGATCAACACCTCCGCAACAGCAAATCTCATCCGCGAAGGTAAAACAGCACAGCTCTATTCCCAAATACAAACCGGCGGGGAACAAGGCATGCAAACCCTTGAAAAAGCCCTCGCAGAATTGATCATGGCCGGTGAAATCAGCCCATCAGAAGGCATTGCAAAAGCAAGTAAACCAGGCGAATTAGAACGGCTCATTCGTGATGACTGAAACAAAAAACCTTGAATAATGGCCTCCTTCGTTGCCACTTACACCAATGCCAGCGGGCAAGCCAAAACACTGACTCTGAAAGCAACAGATGTCACAGAGGCGAAAAAACAACTGCGCCGGCGAGGGATTCGCGCCACAGACTTAAAACCTGCCCAAAAGTCTCAAGCCAGCAAAAAAGAAGATGGAGCAACCAGCGGATTACTCTCATTTGACCTCAGCAAAGCTTTCGAAAAACCGCCAGGCGTAAAAGAAAAAGCGGTTTTCGCGAGCAAGTTAGCGGCACTCGTTGATGCAGGCGTCCCAATCGTGCGCAGTCTTGATCTGATGGCCAAGCAACAGAAACTGCCGATGTTCAAACGAGCTTTGATCAAAGTGAGCCTTGATGTCAATGAGGGAGTATCGCTTGGTGCCGCCATCCGCCAATGGCCCAAAGTGTTTGACCAACTCAGCATCGCCATGGTGGAAGCCGGTGAAGCTGGAGGTGTGCTCGATGAATCTTTAAAACGATTAGCCAAGCTGCTCGAAGACAACGCCAAATTGCAAAATCAAATCAAAGGAGCGCTTGGCTATCCGGTTGCTGTTCTTGTAATTGCCATTTTAGTTTTCTTAGGGATGACCATCTTTCTCATTCCCACCTTTGCAGGAATCTTTGCAGATTTAGGGGCTGAACTACCGGCCTTTACGCAGTTATTAGTGGATCTCAGTGAACTACTGCGTTCCGTCACAGCTCTCTATGCAGCCGGAGCCCTATTGATCATGATTTGGTTATTTAGCCGCTATTACAGCACATATAAAGGGCGTCGTTCGGTTGATCGCATCATCTTAAAAATCCCCCTTTTTGGAGAACTAATTATGATGACAGCCACAGCTCAATTCTGCCGAATCTTTAGCTCTCTAACAAGAGCTGGGGTTCCGATTCTGATGTCTCTTGACATCTCTAGCCAGACAGCTGGTAATACGATCATTTCAGATGCCATTCTCAAATCACGCAATCTGGTGCAGGAAGGCGTTCTGCTCAGCACAGCCCTGATTCGTCAAAATGTCTTGCCTGAAATGGCACTCAACATGCTGTCGATCGGGGAAGAAACCGGCGAAATGGACAAAATGTTGAGTAAGGTAGCTGATTTTTATGAGGACGAAGTTGGAGCCATGGTGAAGGCACTGACCTCCATGCTCGAACCAGCGATGATTGTTGTCGTCGGAGGCATTGTTGGTTCTATCTTGCTGGCCATGTATCTACCCATGTTCTCTGTCTTCGATCAAATCAAATAATCGCAGCGGCGATGGCCTCACCTGCCAACCAACCGCTCGTCCAACAATGCTGGAAATTAAATCCACCAGTCACACCATCAATATCTAATACTTCGCCAGCGAGATAAAAACCTGGCACCAGCCGACTCTCCATCGTCGCCAGATTCACCTCGCCAAGATCAACACCACCAGCAGTAACGAACTCCTCGCCAAAGGGACCACGTCCCTTCACTTGGAAACGGCTCTGATCAAGTTGCTGAATTAAGGACTGTTCCACCCGCGCCGGACAGTCAGACCAGCGCAAGTCTGTTGAAACCCCCGCAGCGTTCAACATCCCAAGCCACAACCTCCGCGGCAACCGCTGCGGCCAAGGACGGGCAGCCGCCAAAGTGCGCTTTGGAACGTCCCGTCGCAACTGGCGCATGGCCTCAATGAGTTCAGCTTGAGGAGTCGTTCCAAACCAACTCACACGAAGCTCCCCGCGGTATCGACTCTCACGTAACGCCCTTGCAGCAAATGCGGTCAGCCGCAACGTGGCAGGCCCGCTCAGACCCCAGTGCGTGATCAGCACACGGCCCACCTGGCGAAACCGATCTGAATGCACTTGCAAGGTCAACGCCACATCATCCAAAGCCACCCCAGAACAAGCGCTAAGCACAGGTTCATCCAACGCCAACGTGAAGAGAGAAGGAACTGGTGCAATCACGTGATGGCCCAACGACGACACCAAACGCCGCCCGCTGGGGTGCCCTCCTGTCGCCAACAACACGTGTTCCGCACTGAACATCTCACCTCCACGGCATAAGACCCTGAAATGGCGATCACCACAGCGCTGCAAGGTCTGCACAGCAGTTGTCGTGCGCACGGTCACACCGGAACAAGACGCCGCTTGTCGTAAGCACTGCACGACGGCACTGGAACGATTTTGCTTGGGAAACAAGCGACCATCCGGCTCGGCCACAAGTTCAAGACCATGGTCAGCAAACCAGGCGACCGCATCACCGGGCGCAAAACGGCTAAAGGGACCTCGCAGCGGTTTTTGACCACGGGGGTAATAGCCCGTCAATTCGGTTGGATCCCAGCAGGCATGGGTGACATTGCAACGGCCACCACCACTGAGCCGCACCTTGGCTAGTGGATCTGCTGTCGCTTCCAGCACCATCACGCGAGCGACTCCCGCTTCAGCAGCAGTGATCGCTCCCATGAAACCGGCGGCACCGCCACCAATCACCAACAGATCAAAACGATTGAGATCAGCGACTTGGGTGGAAGACAAGAGCAACGCCGTTATTGCAGTAACGCTGACCGGTGGGTCGAGGTCCATCATTGAAGACGTGACCCTGATGACCGCCACAACGCCGACAGTGGTATTCCGTACGCGGAACAATCAATTTGAAATCGACTTTGGTTTCGACCGCTCGCGGCAACGGCTGCCAGAAACTTGGCCAACCTGTCCCACTGTCGAACTTGGCCTTTGAGGAAAACAAGGGCAGATCGCATCCAGCACAGTGATAAACCCCTGAACGTTTCTCAGCATTAAGCGGACTGGTAAACGGCCGTTCGGTGCCTTCATCACGCAGCACGCGATACGCCTCTGGAGATAAACGTTGACGCCACTCCTCAGGAGAGAGATCCCAATCAGGATCCGAGGACTTATTTGCAGCGAAGACCCGCCGCGGCCAAGCAAGAATCGCTTGGATCCCAACCAACATGGACAACAACAACGATCTCCTCGTGCATGATGCAGCCCTCGGAGTCATCACGCGTCAAAGAATTCATCCAACTGGTCTAACCGGATCCTGAAGTGATTGGCAGGCAGCATGGATGAATGAGCCTTGCCAAACCTGCACCACTGATCGGCGCCTATCGCTTCAGTGTGGCGCCGATGCTCG
>MDSW01168798.1_pt1 | contig 12881 bp, 15 predicted proteins | sample 811171 | NCBI WGS metagenome assembly MDSW01 (sample SAMN05326641, study PRJNA326480) | marine metagenome | isolation source: seawater | place: Atlantic Ocean: North West | collected 2012 | reverse complement strand
TGTATCGTAGACATGTCTGTGGACACAATGGCACGTTTAGCGGAATTGCCCAATATTGCAGGCGTAAAGGATGCGACCAATGACGTTGGTCGAGCGACATTACAAAAAAATAAGATAGGGGCGGATTTTATTCAGCTCTCTGGTGAAGACGGGACACAGATTGGGTTTTTGGCGCAGGGCGGTGTCGGATGCATTTCTGTTACGGCAAATATTGCACCTAAAGAAATGTCAGACTTTCATAGGGCTTGGCGTGAAGGAGATTTAGCCGGTGCACAGACATTGAATGAGCGGCTTATGCCGCTCCACACCAACTTGTTTTGCGAGTCAAACCCCGGGCCAGTCAAATATGGAGCAAGCTTATTAAAAAAATGTGAGGCGGACACCCGTCTGCCATTGGCGCCAATTGCGGACAACAGTAAAAAAGTCGTTGAGGATTCCATGAGGTCCGCAGGACTTTTGAACTAGGTACGATGGGCAGCGATATTGATGCCGTTCGCGTAGCCGCACAAAATCGGAAGGCACGCCATAACTATTCGATAGAGGATAGTCTTGAGGTCGGAATTGTCCTGCATGGGAGCGAGGTGAAATCTTTGCGGGAAGGACGAGCAACGATTTCGGAATCCTATGCTACGGAACAAGGTGGGGAACTTTTTCTCATTAACAGCTATATCCCCGAGTACAAGCAGGCTGGGCAATCTAACCATGAGCCACTGAGGCCTAGAAAATTGCTCTTACACCGGCGGCAAATGGGGCGGTTAATTGGTTCGATCCAGCGCGAGGGTATGACATTAGTGCCCCTCAAACTCTATTTTAATAAACGGGGCCTGGCTAAGCTTGAGCTCGGCCTAGCGAAAGGTAAACGCGCCTATGACAAGCGTCAGTCTGAAAAGAAAAAAGACTGGGATCGCCAGAAAGCTCGGGTTATGAGAGAAAAGGGTTAGCCTCTCATATAAAGCTACCAATTATTGATAGACCTGGTTGCAAAATTAAACCCTGATACAAAATAAGAAGCAAAAATAACATTAAGGTGCCGCCTGGAAAAGTCGGTAGTACTGAGGGTTTTTTAATAACTTCCCCTACAACAAACGATAGATTTATAATGAACTGATATTATTTGTAATTTTTTAATAGGATTATAAAATTATGGCCCCAATTGAAATTGGAATTAAGGCGCCGGGCTTTACACTGCCTGATCAAGACGGAAAAGATATAAAACTCTCTGATTTTACGGGAAAAAATGTTCTTATTTGGTTTGTTCCAAGAGCCTTCGGCGGTAATTGAACGCGCGAGGCAAGTGGGTTCCGTGACAGAATCCATAACTTCAAAGAAAAGAACACCCAACTCCTTGGCATAACCTTCAGTTCTATAGATGAACTTAAAAGGTGGAGCGATGAGGTAGATTTCAATTCGTATCTTTTGTGTGATGAAACTCGTTCGGTGGCCATGGCATATGGTGCTGCCTTAAGTGCCAACCAACAGAGAGCAACACGGTTGTCAGTGCTTATTAGTCCAGATGGAAATATACGGAAGATCTATTTAGATCCTGACGCAGGAACACATCCCGATGAGGTATTGTTAGATTTGAACTAAACTATTTTTCTAATTGACTTGAATGCATTGTGGAACATTGCCTCGGTTAGGCGGCCGGTATTGGTGTTATAGCGTGAGCAATGATAGCTGTTCACTAGTGCCGGCAAGTCAGGCAATAAATGCACAGCGTTATGGGCAAACTTCCATGAGGATACCTTTTGGGCGAGTGCACGTAAAACCGTGTTATGGGCAATTCCACCGAGGGTGAAGATACATTTCAGATTTGGCATCGCGCTGATTTCTGCTGCAAGAAATGGGCGGCAGGAATTAATTTCTACGCCGACTGGCTTGTTTTGTGGCGGCACACAGCGAACTCCGTTGGTGATTCGGCAATTGATGAGTTCAAAGCCATCATTAGCATGTGAAGAGTAAGTACCGCTAGCGAAGTTGAATTTGGCCAACGTGTCAAATAGTAGATTGCCAGCATAATCTCCTGTAAAGGGCCGCCCGGTGCGGTTTGCGCCTCTCAGTCCGGGTGCTAAACCAACTATGAGTAATTGGGATTCAAGACTACCAAATGGGGGGACCGCTCCGTTGTGCCAGTTTGGAAATTTCTCGCGATTACTATCCCGGAATTCTGATAGTCGGTTACAGATCCTACAATCGCTTTTAGGAAGAGAAAGCGAAGTTAACATAGTTGCAACTTTCAAAGTGATATTACGCTGTCTCTCTTATCTTTCCTTCACCGATTAATGAGGGCTGTTCTGCTACGGGGTTTGATCGTTCGAGGATATTATCTGGTAATTGAATATGATCTCCGCTACGCGAAATTTTTGATGCGAGATCGTTCAGTTCGACAAACGTATCTGCTTGTCGGCGCAGTTCATCAGCCACCATCGGCGGAGATGATTGAAAAGTGCTTACTACGGTGACACGAACACCCCGCCGCTGCACTGCCTCCACGAGGCGTCGGAAATCTCCGTCACCTGAAAAAAGGATTGCATGGTCAATATGTTCAGCCATTTCTAGGACATCAATAGCTAGCTCCATATCCATATTCCCCTTAATTTTTCGCCGACCCATTGTATCAGTAAATTCCTTAGTTGGCTTGGTGACCATAGTGTAGCCATTGTAATCAAGCCAATCTACTAGGGGACGTATGGGCATATATTCCTGGTCTTCCATTAACGCAGTATAGTAATATGCTCTGACCAGTTGGCCCTTTGATGCAAATAATTCAAGAAGGCTTTTGTAATCGATATCAAAACCTAGTGCGCGCGCTGTTGCGTAAAGGTTAGAGCCATCTATAAATAATCCAATCTTTTCTTGAGAATAAATGTTCATTGGCGGCACTCTTTGTTTTGTCTAATTAAACTAGAGCTCGAACCTTTTGATACCACTCTTTAGCGTTATTCTTAAGATTGCTCTTTTCTTTAATTGTTGTTTCCAGTGATGCTATTATTTGCATCACTTGGACTTTTATAAGTATAGAAGATCAGTGTCTCAAAAATAAGACAGTTCGCGATCAATGACAAGGTGACAAAAAAAGAAAGTCTATAATTAAATGATTTTTATTGGTATTGGCGGAAATTTACCCAGCGAAAAATTCGGTTCCACTATGAGAACGTTGGAACAAACACTCCAATTTATTGATGCTAACCTTTGCAGAGTGGTTAGGTGTTCGCCATGGTATCGAAGCGCCCCAATGCCAATTAACGCTGATCCAGATTATCTAAACGCTGTCGCAGAAATTAACACTCTCTTGCCAGCCACAGAATTGATGTCACAACTTCATGATGTTGAGAAACAGTTTGGACGTGTGAGATCTGTCAAGAATGCCTCCCGGACTGTTGATCTGGATTTACTCATATATCACGATCAAGTGATTGAAATTGAAGGAGAGGGTGGATTGCGTGTGCCTCATCCTCGTATGACAGAAAGAGCATTCGTTCTATTGCCATTTTTCGATTTGGAGAAAGATTGGATGCATCCCATCAGAAAACAGAAAATTTTCAATCTCATTCAGAATTTGGGCGCTGAGCAGCGGTGTGAGAGGGTATTGGGTGATATATGCTCATAATTTTAAAATACCATTTGAAATGCTTGCTTTTCACCAGGATTACGCCATATATTGCGAATACTCAGGTCCCGCATTCCGGGTCATAGAAATAAATAAAAGGAGTGTGACGCATGGCCCGCGTTACTGTCGAAGATTGCGTAGAAAAAATATCTAATCGTTTTGAATTGGTCATGATTGCAGCTCAACGCTCTCGTGAGCTATCCGTCGGTTCAGAACTTACGGTTGAACGTGATAATGATAAGAATCCTGTCGTCGCGCTGCGTGAAATTGCCGACGAAACGGTTGCGGTCCCTGAACTCGAGGAAGAGATAATCCTTGGCTTACAGCGTCACGGCGATATAGATGATCCTGAAGAGGAAGCAGAAGACCTTCTAGCTATGGAAGAAGAGCTTGCCGCTTCTGTGGAAGCTGAGCTTGCCGCCCTAGCGGTGGAAGCAGATGCATCCAATACTGCAACTGTGTCAGCTGAAAATGCATTTAAAGACATTTCAGAAGAAGAGAAAAAAAAAGAAGATTAGATTTTCGCTCGTAAATATTTGAAGAGTTGACATCTAATTTTGAAATAGGTTTCTGAGACCGAGGATCTGAAAATTTTGGTTTGGCTGAAGGTGCTATGATCCGTCAGTATGAACTTGTTGATCGAGTTAAGTGCTATGATAATGGCGCTAACGAAGATGCTCTAAATCGTGCTTACGTTTTTTCGATGATGGCGCACGGCTCCCAAAAGCGTGAGTCCGGTGACCCGTATTTCTCGCATCCCCTAGAAGTGGCAGGGATTTTAACTGAGCTTAAGCTAGATTCTGATACAATTGTCACAGGGCTACTTCACGATACTGTTGAAGATACAGTGGCGACAATCGATGAGATTAAAACTCAGTTTGGTGAATCCGTTGCCCATCTCGTGGATGGTGTAACGAAACTTTCTAAATTTGAATTACAATCGGCCGATAAACGACAAGTCGAAAACTTTCGAAAACTATTGTTGGCGACCTCGCGAGATATTCGCGTACTTTTAGTTAAATTGGCCGATCGGTTGCATAATATGCGAACGCTTCATTTTATCAAAGAGCAAACAAAACGAGATCGCATAGCGCGAGAGACGATGGAGATATATGCCCCTCTTGCGGAACGTATAGGAATGCAGGGAATTAAAGATGAGCTTGAGGACTTAGCTTTTGCCGAGCTTTATCCTGATGCCCGTAATACAATTTTCGCGCGTTTAGAATTCCTTAGGACAGAGTCAGTTGAAAGCGAAGTGATTGATGGAATATCTGCCGAATTACGATCTACTTTAAAAAAGCGGGGGGTAATTGTCGAAATCTCGGGCCGCGAGAAACGACCGTACTCGATATGGTGTAAAATGCAGCGTCAGAATGTCGAATTTGCGCAATTATCTGATATTATGGCCTTTCGCATCGTGGTCGATGATATAATGCAATGCTATCAAACTCTGGGAATAATTCATGGAACCTATTCATGTGTGCCAGGGCGATTTAAAGACTATATCTCAACACCTAAACGTAATGGATATCAATCTATTCATACCGGTGTTATTGGCCCAAAAAAACGGCGGATCGAGGTTCAAATTCGTACCAGCGAAATGCATCAAGTCGCAGAGCTTGGTGTTGCTGCGCACTGGCAATACAAAAAAGAAACACCAGGCGGAGAAGCTGAGCTTTATGAATATCGGTGGGTAAGGGAGTTACTGGATATCCTCGAACACGCGGATGATCCTGATGAATTTCTTGAGAATACAAGACTCGACTTATTCCAGGATCAAGTATTTTGCTTTACACCAAAAGGAGAGTTAATCGCTTTGCCGCGTGGAGCGACGCCTGTCGATTTTGCTTATGAAGTGCATTCTGAAGTTGGTGACTCCTGTGTTGGCGCCAAAATCAATGGTCGTTTAGTCCAATTGCAAACTAAATTACGTAATGGTGACCAGATAGAAATTGTAACATCAAAGCCGGGATTTCCGTCTCCAGATTGGGAAGGTTTCGTTGTAACAGGCAAGGCGCGTGCCAAAATCCGACGATTTATCAGGTCTAAAGAACGAACTGAGTACCGACAGCTTGGGGAGGCAATGGTTGAGAAAGCTTTTGCGAAAAACGGTTATCAATATAGTGAACGAGCAATTGAAAAGGTTAGCGCTAAGCTCGGCGTTCAGAATCTTGATGATTTGTATCTTGCAGTTGGGCGAGGTCATTTAACTGCCGTGAAGGTTTCTGAGATAGTTATAAACGGGGAAACGACGGAACCTCTCAAGCGGCTGTTGGGCCATGGCAATGCTATGAATTCGCAAAATGGTAAATCGAAAATGGTAAGTGCTATACCAATCCATGGCCTAATACCGGGCGTAGCGGTACATTATGCAAACTGCTGCCATCCGTTACCAGGTGATCGTATCGTTGGAATTCAAACGGTGGGTAAGGGTGTTTCTGTGCACACAATCGATTGTGAGAGCCTTGAAAGTTTCTATGAAATGCCTGAACGTTGGGTTGATATAAGCTGGGATCTTAGTTCGACAGAAGACAGCAGCCATATCGGGCGTCTAAACCTTGTTGTGGCAAACCAAAGGGGCGGGCTCGCGAGCGTCGCGACGGTTGTCGCAAATAGTCAGGGAAATATTGCAAATTTAAAAATTACGAGCAGAACGAAAGATTTGATGGAAATGTTGCTGGATATTGAAGTTCATGACAATAAGCATTTGAATGATATCATGGCGGCGTTGCGCGGCGTTGCTGTGGTAAGTTCGGTGTCGCGTGTTATTCAATAAGGTAAAAATTAGAAAAAGGGGGGTGCGCGATGGGTGCCATTGATTCAGATGCACATGTGTTAGAAACACCTAAGACTTGGGCGTATTTGGACGATAATAATAAGCATTATACTCCCTTTATTGTTACTCAGACTCATGGGCCGGAACTAAAGGCTAACGATGGAAAAAATACGCAACAAAATTACTGGCTGATTGGCAATCGACCGATGGGCAAAGATCGCAACGTCGGTACCGAAATGTCGCGTGCTATTGCTGAAATGGAGGATATCCCAGGTCGGCTAGCACATATGCATGAACTTGATATTGATATACAAATATTATACCCGACTTTGTACCTGCGGCCGGTAACTAACGATATCAACGCCGATCTTGCTTTGACCCGGGCTTATAACCGCTGGGTTGCAGACGTTAGTAAAAAAGCTGAAGGCCGGATGCGCTGGATTGCCCTGCCGCCTATGCGTTCGCCAAATCTTATTCGAGATGAAATGAAGTTTGCCAAAGATAACGGCGCTTGCGGCATCTTTTTGCGGGGCTTGGAATGTGATCGAGCTATTGGCGACCCGGTATTTTATCCACTTTGGGAAATAGCGACGGAACTTGACATGCCAATATGTATGCATTCGGGTAATGGTAGTGGATTTCATCATGATTTTTTCGAAACTGATACGTCTTTCACTAAGTTTAAACTAGCGGTGGTAGGCGCATTTCACACGTTAATCGAGAAAAAAATACCTGAAAAATTTCCAAGCGTTCGCTGGGGGTTTGTTGAGGTTAGCGCTCAATGGGTTCCATATGTGTTATGCGACCTTGAGGACCGGTTCCATCGAAATGGCTGGGACTGGTTTGAAAATCCTCTAAAAGAAAATAATATGTATGTGGCTTGTGAGAATACCGATCACCTAGATTACATCATTAAATATGCAGGTGAAGATAATTTAGTAATTGGAACTGATTACGGCCATCATGATCCGTCTAGTGAGGTGATGGCTGTCAAGCTCTTGAGGGAAGACAAACGCCTGGCACCTGGGGTTGCAGATAAAATCTTAGAAGATAATGCCCGGGCCTTATATGGGTTAAACTGATAGGCTAGAAGATGACCAGACAATATTTGCGTCTTGGCGTCAATATTGATCATGTTGCTACAATTCGTAACGCACGAGGTGGGTTACATCCAGACCCTTTGCGCGCCGCAGCAATTGCGGAGAAGGCTGGGGCAGACGGTATCACTGCCCATCTGCGAGAGGACCGCCGTCATATAAGTGATCGAGATATCGATTTGCTACGCAATAGGATTAATTTGCCGCTTAATCTCGAAATGGCAGCAACTGAAGAAATGCTGCAGATTGCTCTTAAACATTTACCACCCGCGGTTTGTTTGGTTCCAGAAAATCGTGAAGAAAGAACAACGGAGGGTGGCCTGAATGTAGATAGGAATTTTGATCGTCTTGCGCCCTTTGCGAAGCAGCTTGGTGCGGCTGGGATCCGCTTATCCTTATTTGTTGAACCAGATAACATTCAGCTTGAAGCCGCTAAGGCCCTTGGTGCGCCGGTCGTGGAGCTCCACACTGGTACCTACTGCAACACTGAAGTTGGTAGCTTTGAAAGGGCGCAAGCTCTAGCCACAGTTGTCGAGGCAGCTACACATGCTGACCGGCTAGGACTCGAATGTCATGCCGGCCATGGTTTGGGTTTTGAGACGGTTGGACCAATTGCAGCGATTCCATCGATTGTTGAATTGAATATTGGACATTTCCTTATTGGAGAAGCAATCTTTGGAGGACTTGAAATGACTATAAGCCGAATGCGGGCACTGTTGGACAATTCGGGGGCTGATTTAGTTGATGACAGCAGCGTTTCATGATTATTGGCATTGGCAATGACCTGATTGATATTAGTCGAATTGAGCGTACGCTTAATCGTTTCGGAGACCGTTTTGTGAAACGGGTTTATACTGATGTTGAACGTGAAAAATCTGAGCGACGTGCCAATAGGGTAGAAAGTTACGCTAAACGATTCGCAGCGAAAGAAGCGTGCTCGAAAGCATTAGGGACCGGTATTCGTATGGGTGTGTATTGGCGTGATATGGCCGTTACAAATCTCGAGAGTGGTAAACCCACCATTTCGCTTACAGGCGGCGCAGCCCAACGCATGGATGAGATTACGCCAACAGGTATGGTACCACAAATAGATATCAGTATGACCGATGAACCACCTCTTGCTGAAGCATTTGTTATAATTTCGGCCTTATCTAAAAATACTGAGGACGAGCTATAACGTCGATTGACACCAAAGGTTTCGGGTGGCTTTATCGGCGCGCGTTGAGGTTGAGACGGCCTTTATTCACCATTTTTTGTGACTGTTGCATATGAAAAGTTCATTCTGGGAGACTATAAAAACCGTTGTATATGCAGTTCTTATAGCGTTAGTCATTCGCACGGCCGCTTATGAGCCCTTCAATATACCATCTGGTTCTATGATGCCCAATCTCTTGATTGGAGATTATCTTTTTGTTTCGAAATTTTCATATGGTTTTAGTCGACATTCCTTCCCGCTGAGTGCCGGGCCATTTTCAGGACGAATTTTAAATAAAGAACCAAACCGTGGGGATGTCGCTGTATTTAAGCTGCCAAGTGATAATGAAACAGATTACATAAAAAGAATCATCGGTCTTCCTGGTGATAAAATTCAGATGAAAAGAGGGCGTTTATTTATCAATAATAAAATCGTCCAGAGGAGGGAAATTGCCCCATTCCCGATACAAACTTCTTCCGGTCGCTTCATTGCGGTGAAACGTTACGTTGAAACCTTACCTAACGGACGCGAATATGAAACTCTTCAGAAAGATGGGGATAAAGGACCACTAGACAATACTCCGGTGTATAAAGTGCCATTAGGACATTACTTTGCTATGGGTGATAATCGCGATAATTCACTTGATAGCCGAGTACCTAATAGGAAGGGTATCTATGGTGTAGGGTATATACCAGCAGAAAATCTTGTCGGTCGTGCCGAAGTCCTTTTTTTCTCGACAGATGGGACCGCGTCTATTTTTGAACCATGGGGCTGGTTTCATGCCGCACGGTTGAAGCGTTTCTTCCAAGGTATCAGATAGTGGTCAATGGAGTGGGTAATCCCAGTCAGCTATGCGCAACGCTCGGTTTTGAATTTGCCGATAAGTCTTTACTTGAGAATGCGCTGACCCATTCTAGCATCGAAAATATTGTCGATTCTAATACCTATGAGCGTTTGGAATTTCTGGGTGATCGCGTTCTTGGACTGGTTGTTTGTGATTTTCTAATGCGTACCTATCCCTTCGAAGATGAAGGGGCCTTGTCACGCCGCCTAAGTGGACTTGTTGATCGCACCACACTTGCAACCGTAGCTTCTTCGATTGGGCTGGAGAGTTACATAATTCATGGTAGTGGAACCCTTTTAAATGACTCCATTAAAGCTGATGTTATGGAGGCTATTTTTGGCGCTATTTACTGGGACGGGGGTTTAGAGCAGGTCCGCCTTGTGATCGAGAAACTTATTTGTTCCCGTTCAAAAGACCTTAGCGCCCCGCCAACAGACGGAAAAACTGCTTTGCAAGAGTGGGCACAAGGAGCAAAACTTGGTTTGCCTTTCTACAAAGAAGTGGATCGATCCGGCCCTGACCATCAACCAATTTTTTCAGTCGAAGTTTTTGTAGAGGGTTTTCATTCATGTATAGGTAAAGGGTCGTCCAAACGCTCGGCGGAACAGGACGCTGCTAAAAGCATGCTCCAGAGAGTTAAAGAAAAATAAATGATTGATCAGGCAAATACGAGGTGTGGGTTTGTTGCATTGTTAGGGGCGCCAAATGCCGGTAAGTCGACTTTAATGAACTTTATTATGGGGACTAAAGTCTCGATTGTGACCCATAAGGTACAAACAACGCGGACGCGTGTTGTTGGTGTACTAACAAACGGTCATGATCAAATTGTATTCGTCGATACTCCGGGTATTTTTGCGCCGACCCGACGATTAGAGCGCGCGATGGTCGCGGCAGCCTGGGTTGGCGCTGCGGATGCTGATAAAATTGTCTTGCTCATCGATGCTGAACGCGGTTTGAATGAGGAAGTTCAACTCATTATTGATGGCATCAAGAGAGTCGGAAAAACGTTCATTATTGGACTAAACAAGATTGATTTAATCCCCCATGAAAAGCTGCTAGGTCTTGCCGAAAAGCTTCAGGAAATTAGCATTTTAGAATCTATATATATGATCTCTGCTTTGAAGGGTGATGGCGTAAATGACCTTCTTTTACAATTAAATGCGGTTTTGCCACAAGGGCCTTGGTTATATCCCGAAGACCATCTGAGCGATATGAATGAACGATTGTTTGCGGCAGAAATTACCCGCGAGAAATTATTCTTAACTTTGCATCAAGAGTTACCTTACTCGCTTACTGTTGAGACCGAGGGTTGGCAAGAACGGCAAGACGGTAGCCTAAAGGTTGATCAGGTGATTTATGTTGAAAGGGCGGGTCACAAGGGGATTGTTTTAGGAAAAGGAGGGCAACAGATTAAGCGTATTGGTGCAGAATCACGAAAGGAGCTTGAACATATTCTTGATCGTCGGGTGCACCTATTTCTATTTGTTAAAGTGCGGGAGAAATGGCGCGATGACCCGGAGCGTTATCGAGAAATGGGACTAGAATTTAGTACCTGATAGGCAGTCTATCGCTGGGGTTCAATGGTCTTTTCGAACAGGATTTTCCCGCTGATGTCTCTGATACCAACAGTAAGTATACCTGTTTTCACACTAATTCTGCCATGTCCAAAATATACATACCCAGCGCTAGGTGGATTATTTCCCTTTGGCGCGAGCGGCGTCCGAAAATATCGCTCGGCACCAAACGTTTTGTCGTAATGCAGTCCGCGTCCTGGTCGGGTGTGGAATGGCCCTGCTATAAACTCCCAAAATGGTAAAAAATCGCGAAAGTCTGACCGGTCTGGATGAAAATGATGGGCAGCGGAATAGTGCACATCTGCTGCTAACCATACAGTATTCTTGATTTTATGTCCTTTTATGTGTGAGAGAATATCGGCGATTTCGAATTCACGTCCACGTGGGAGCCCGTTGTCATTATTAGAAAATTTATCGTAGCGTGGTCTTTCTCCCTTTTTTTTATGCGCTATTGGGAGAGGGTTGGCGATGATCTTCCAAAGTGCCTTCGACTCGGATAAAGCTTTTTTTAACCAATTAATTTGAACCTGTCCCAGGAGCGCTGTGTCTTTGCCAGGGCTCGCTTGTTGATTTGGGTTGTTTGGACTGCGGTAACTTCTGGAGTCGAGGAGAAAAACGTCTAAATTTTTGCCATAGGACAGCTTGCGGAAAATTCGGTTTGGGTCGGTCGGGTGGCGTTGCATGGGGGTGAAATCAAAGAAAGCTTGCCTGCCATTTTGACTCAAAATATCAACGTTGTTTTCAAGGTAGCCTTTGCGGAACATGATGCGTCGTGACAGATCACGGCCGGGCCACCAGTTGTTAGTTACTTCGTGATCATCCCATGTGGTAAATGCAGGAACTTCCTCACAAAAAGCTCGATAATGGGTATCAAGAAAATTATAGCTATAGTTGCCTCGGTACTCATCTACACTCTCGGCAACAAAGGACTTTCCCGGAGTAACAATGTTTCTCCATGATCCTCCATCAGGTAATGAAGCGCGTTCCAGAATTGGCTGATCAGAATAAATACGATCTCCCAAATGGATCAAAAAGTCTGGATGGGTTTTACGCATTGTTTCAAATAATTTAAGTCCGCCCCAATCAGGGTTGATTCCCCATCCCGCTCCACATTGGTCGCCGCCAAACACAAAAGTAATGTCACGGTTCTGCCCAGGAGTACGCAGATGTCCTAAGCGTGTCTCTGAGGACTTACTATCGTTAAACCGCACGCGGTAAAATATATCTTGTCCCGGTGGCAGGTCCGTAAGAGTCACTTGGCCCGTATAGCCTGTTTTTACTGTGACTACGGGACCTGTAACACGATGTGGATTTTTCAGTTTTGGGGTGGTCGACCACTCGACGAGCATCTTTGCCGAATTTCTTGCACGCGCCCAAACTATCGCGCTGTTTTCGGTGATATCACCAGACGCAATACCATCGGCAAAGCGCGTTCTCGCGTTTGCCTTGGTCACAATCGAGGGGGCAATACTTAAGCTCGTCAATCCGATAATAAGTCGACGACGGGACATATTATGTTTGTACTTTGGTCTGGCGGTTAACATTTAAAATCTCTCTTTATTTACAAGTTAAGAATTGTGCGTGTACGGCATAGCAGTCAATACCTTATAAAGGATGTATGGACTGGACTGATGAAGGGTTGGTGCTTTCGGCGCGCCGCCATGGTGAGAATTCGCTCGTCGTCAATTTGCTGACGCGTGAGCAAGGACGACATGCAGGGCTAGTGCGTGGTGCGTCGAGCACTCGAAATCGTGGCCTTTTTCAACCTGGAAACCATTTGCGCGC
>MDSW01123976.1_pt1 | contig 12882 bp, 11 predicted proteins | sample 811171 | NCBI WGS metagenome assembly MDSW01 (sample SAMN05326641, study PRJNA326480) | marine metagenome | isolation source: seawater | place: Atlantic Ocean: North West | collected 2012 | reverse complement strand
TAATTTAACCATACCCTCTGGAAATAAAATTACATAGCAATCTTGAGCTTTTTCCCATTGAAGCCTGTGATGAGCAGCTATTGTATAAATATCTGATTTTTCTAGAGTCATTTTATTTTGGTTGCCTTAAATAATCTCTATCTTCTACTTTTATATTTGATGATGCAAGCATAATTGAATCAGCAATCACCCATAAAACATTTAATTTGAATTGTAGAATCTCTAAAGCTTGCTCTTGCATCTCTCTTGTTTGACTAAAATAATCTAAAGTAACACCTAAACCATGCTCAACATCCCTTCTAGCTTCTGTTAAACGCTTTTTAAAATAACTAAGTCCTGATTCATCAATCCAAGGATACATTTTTGGCCAAGAACTTATTCTCTGTTGGTGGATATGAGGAGCGAATAGCTCTGTTAATGAGGAACAGATTGACTCCTGCCATGAACGCTGTTTAGCAAAATTAATATAAGCATCAACAGCAAATTTAACTCCGGGACTAACGTGTTTTAAAGAAGTTACATCCTCTCTTGATAAACCAACAGCCTTACCAAGGTTTATCCAAGCCTCTATCCCGCCTTCAACTTCTCCCTCCCCATCATGATCAAGGATTCTTACAATCCATTCTTTTCTAATTTCTTGAATAGGACAATTAGATAAAATTGCAGCATCTTTTATTGGAATACTTATCTGATAATAAAATCTATTTAGGACCCAACTTTGAAGTTGCTCTTTAGATAATTTACCTTCATACATCATTACATGAAAAGGATGATAAATATGATACCCCTTACCTTTTTCTCTTAATCTGTTCTCAAATTCTTCTCTTGTCCAAGGCTTTGTCATTTTTTTTCCTTAAATAATAATGTCCATACCATCGTAGGACACTTCTATATTATTTGAATTCAAGAATTTTCTCTCTTCAGATTCTTCATTAAGGATTGGATTGGTATTATTAATATGAATAAGAATCTTACGAGGTTTTTGGAGTGAGTTAAGGGTGTCAATTATACCCCCTTTGCTCGACTGATCTAAGTGACCCATCTCACTAGCTAATTTATCATTAACTCCAGCTCTTGACATTTCATCGTTGGTCCATACTGTCCCATCGATTAAAACTACGTCTGCATTTTTCAGATACTCATATACATGATCTTCAATAACCCCTAGTCCTGGAGCATAAAAAAGATTTTTTCCTGTTATTGTATCCTCCATTTTATAACCTACATTATCCCCAGGAACAGTATTATGCCTATGTGGAGAGTATGGTGGTGCTTCACTTTGAAGTGGGACAGCTGTAAAAATTATATTATCAGCTTTTGGAATTTCATATGAAATTTGCTCAGTTGATACTTCGTGCCAGTTAACCCCTCTAAAATGTTCCAAAATATTAAAAATAGGAAATCCTGTTGTCATATCCTCATATACAGATTTAGTGCAATATATATCCCAAGGCTTATCGTGTTCTCTTAAACTTAATAAGCCTGTTGTATGATCTATTTGACTATCAGTAATAACAATAGATGAAATACCTGTATCTCGTATTTTTCTGGCTGGTTGAAGCGGTGGAAAAGATTCAATTTGAGCTCTTATGTCTGGGGATGCATTAAATAAAATCCAATCCACACCATTTGAACTAACGGTTATTGAAGATTGGTTTCTTGCTTTAAAATTTGGATTTCCTGCCCTGACACCTCGACAATTTTCACCATTATCATTCCATTGGGGAAATCCGCCACCAGCACCAGAACCTAAAACACGAATATGCATTAACAACCCTTAATCCAATTAAAACCGAATATTGACTGAGGATGTTAAATCAGAACAGGGGAAAATATCTAAAGCAAACTCATGAAATCCATGAGTTAATTCGATATATTACGACCTAATATCTTCGCGATAGCAGTCAAATCTTTCATTAAATCCTTTAATTCAGTTGGTGTTATAGCCTGATCTGCATCACACCATGCTTCACATGGGTTTGGATGCATTTCTACAAGTAATCCATCAGCACCGGCGGCGATACCCGCCCGAGATAGAGCTGCCACCATCCATGCTTTTCCTCCCGCATGAGAAGGATCAATAATTACAGGTAAATGTGTTTCTTTTTTTAAAACTGGAATCGCTGTAACGTCTAAAACATTTCTGTAGTAAGTTTCAAATGTTCTTATACCTCTTTCACAAAAGATAATGTTATGATTTCCTCCAGAAGCAATATACTCAGCAGCCATTAACCATTCAGAAATTGTTGCAGACATCCCTCTTTTTAAAATAACTGGAATTTTGAGAGTTCCGACTTCCCTTAGTAATTCAAAATTTTGCATACTTCTTGTACCTATTTGGATCACATCAACTTTCTGTTCTAAAAACTTATCAAGATGTCTTACATCTAAAAGTTCGGTAACGATTGGTAATCCTTCATCATCAGCTGCTTTTCTGAACATCTCTAAGCCATCAAAACCTACTCCCTGAAAAGTATAAGGGCTAGTTCTTGGTTTAAAAGCCCCACCTCTCATTAACTTTACACCCGCTGCCTTAACAGCTTTAGCTGATTTTTGCATCTGTTCTGGTGTTTCAACTGAACATGGTCCTGAAACAATTTGGATATGTTTTCCACCAATTAAATGACCTTTTATGTCTAAAACCGTATCTTTAGGATGCCATTCACGCGCAACAATTTTGTATGGCTTAACAATATGCATTGCTTGTTCTACGCCAGGCAAATTATCCAATAGTTTAGGATCAAGTAATCTCTCATCTCCAACAGCACCAATTACAGTTTTTTCAGTACCTTTAGATATACTCGCCTCTAAACCCTTGTCCTTAATTCTAGAAACAACAAGTTCAATTTGCTCTTCTGTTGCTGTTTTATTCATTACTATAATCATAAAAAATCCTATATGTTGCAGTTACTTAGATACTTAATAAATATCTTATTTTCTTTTTTAAGTCCAATACTGACTCTTAAAAATTCTGGTAAATCATAATTTGAAATTGGCCTTACAATCACACCATTTTTTAATAAATGGTGATAATACAGCATTGTTGTCTTCTCGTCTTGTAATTTAAAGCTCACAAAATTTCCATATGAAGGAATAAACTCTATATTTAATTCTTTAAATGCCTGAACTATTTGAGACATTCCCTCATTATTGAGCTTTCTGCTTTGTTCAATAAAATCTTTATCATTTAGTGATGCTATTGCAGCTTCTTGTGCAAGATGATTTACATTAAAAGGTTGTCGTACTCTATTCATTAACTCTATTAAATTTGGAGAGCCAACACCATAACCTATCCTTAAACCGGCTAATCCATAAGCCTTTGAAAAACTTCTAGAAACAATTAGATTTCTATAAGTATCTATCCATTCAAATGAATTAGATTTCAAATCATCTAATAAATATTCATCATATGCTTCATCAAGAACTACTACAATGTGCTTGGGGATAGAATCCAAAAAAGATTTTAATGTCTTTTTGTCAATTAATGTTCCAGTAGGGTTATTTGGATTTGCTATAAAAATTAATTTAGTCTTTTTTGTAATCGAACTTGAGAATTTATTGAGATCATGACAATATTTTGTAGCAGGAACCTCAACACCTTTAGCACCAATTGCTTTAGTTACAAGCTTATAAACTGCAAAAGCATGTTGAGAATATATTATTTCATCTTTTAAAGTTACAAAGGTTCTTGCGGCCAGCTCTAAAATATCGTTGGATCCATTACCCAAAATAATTTGATTAGGTGTTATAGAAAATTTTTCTGAAATTATTTTTTTGAGATGGAATCCATTTCCATCTGGATATCTTTCAACTTCTTTTAATGCGTTATTAATTGCTACCTTTGCAAACTGACTTATTCCGATTGGGTTTTCATTCGAGGCTAATTTAATAATTTTATTTTCAGGGATTCCAAGCTCACGAGCAACTTCTGATATTGGCCTCCCTCCTTCATAAGGTTCTATATCAGAAATATAATTTGCAACTTGAATAACCATCTGAAATTAATTTTTAGGGTAAGAACCAAGGATCTTCATAAAAGATGCTTTGGACTCAATGACATTTAAAGCTGCTTTAACAGACTTTTTAGTTTGGTGTCCTTCAACATCTATAAAGAAAACATACTCCCACATACCAATCTTAGCTGGTCTAGATTCAAGTTTTGTCATACTCACTTTATTTTTTGCAAAAGGTGCCACTAACTCTGCAATAGCGCCAGGTTTATTTTTTGTTGCAACAACAATTGATGTTTTATCATTACTAGAAGGTTTAACATCTTGCCTAGATAAAACTAAAAACCGAGTAGAGTTATTTTGTTCATCTTCAATATTTTGTTGTAAGACATTTAACTTAAATAAATCTGCAGCTCTATTGCTTGCAATTGCTGCAGTATTTTTTTCTTTGGAAGCAAGCCTTGCTCCTTCAGCATTACTCATTACCGCAACTTTTTTAATATCTGGTAAATTATTCATCAACCAATCATGGCACTGTGCCAATGATTGTCCATGAGCATAAATAGTTTTAATCTTTGTTAAATTAGTATTTTTTGAAAGACAAAAATGATGAACAGGAAGTATGATTTCTCCACAAATTTTTAAATCTTTTGTTAGTAATAAATCTAATGTTCGACTGATTGCGCCCTCTGTTGAATTTTCTACTGGCACTACTCCGTAATGAGCGATTCCAGATTGAACATCATTAAATACTTCATCAATACTATTTGTAGGAACACCATTAATATTTTCACCAAATTGACTAATTGTTGCCTCCTCACTAAATGTTCCCAGTGGGCCAAGGAAAGAAACGCTTAATTTTTTTTCTAATGCGCGACAATTAGAAATTATTGAATTAAAAATATTTTTAATACTTTCATTGGATAGAGGTCCTTTATTATTTTTTAACAACTTTGAAAGAACCTGCGCCTCTCTTTCTGGTCGGTATATAATGCCATCATTTTTCAATTTTCCCACTTCTTGAGCAACAGCAGCCCTCTTAGATAGTAAATCTAATAATTTGTTATCAATATTATCGATATCAGTTCTTAATTTATTAAGATTTTTTTTCATTTAATACTTATCTTTAAACTCTTTCATATAATCTACTAAAGCAACGACACCATCATATGGCATAGCATTGTATATTGATGCACGTAAACCACCTACTAATCGATGTCCTTTTAAACCACACAGACCATTTTTTTCAGCTCCAGTTAAAAAATCAGCTATTAATTCATTGTCATGAATTGTGAATGAAACATTCATTCGTGACCTATTTTGTTTATCTACATTATTAATGTAAAAATCAGTTGAATCAATAAAATCATATAAGTAATTTGCTTTTTGAATATTACTTTTTTCCATAGCTTGCAGTCCGCCACTATCAAGTATCCAATCAAAAACTAATCCAGCCATATAAATACCAAACGAAGATGGGGTGTTAATCATAGAATTATTTTCTGATTGTGTCTTCCAATTAAATGTTGATGGAGTTTTTTTGTCTGCAAAATCTAAAAGATCATCACGAACAATTAATATAGTTAATCCCGCAGGGCCAATATTTTTTTGAGCTCCAGCATAAATAACGCCATAGTTAGAGACGTCAATTGGTCTTGATAATATTGTTGAAGACATATCGCAAACAATAGGAATATTTTTAATGTTTGGATCATCAAAATATTCAACCCCATGGATAGTTTCATTTAAACAAAAATGTATATAAGAGTCGTCTTTTTTATAATCCCAAGTTTTAACTATGGGTGCTTTTGTATAATTTATACTTTCAGAAGAAGCAGCCAAATTAATCCCTGAAAAAGGTTGAGCATCATTAAAGGTTCTTTTGGACCAGTAACCTGATATTACATAGCTTGCAGTTTTACTATTTAATAAATTCATTGGAACCATAAAGTTTTGAGTAACCGCTCCTCCCTGCAAAAAAAGTACTTTATAGTTATTTGGTAAATTTAATAGCTTTCTTAAATTTAGTTCTGTATTTTCAATAATAGGAGCATATTCTTTTCCTCTATGAGACATTTCCATTACGGACATCCCAGAGTCCTGCCAGTTTAATAATTCAGACTGCGCTTTTAACAAAACTTTTTTTGGCAATATTGCTGGGCCAGCAGAAAAATTAAATTTGCAACTCATCTTGACCATCATCATCAATACTATCTGCTTCTACAATTTTTTCTAATCCAGATAGTTTTTCTTCCTCTCCTAGATTAATCAAAGTAACGCCTTGAGTAGCTCTTCCAAGCTCACGGATTTCACTCACACGAGTTCTAATTAAAACACCGCCAGTTGTAATTAACATAATTTCATCCTGATCCCCTACTAATCTTGCAGCAACCACGATGCCATTTCTATCACTGACTTGAATTGCTTTAACCCCCTGTGTTCCCCTTCCAGAACGTCTAAATTCAGAAAGTTGCGTCCTTTTTCCATAACCATTTTCTGTTGCCACCAAAACTGATTCGGATTCTGAAAAAGCAACTAAAAGAGATAAGACTTGTTGTTTTTCTGGTAACTTCATACCTCTTACTCCACGAGCATTTCTTCCCATACTTCTAACAGCTGTCTCATCAAACCATACTGCCTTGCCCCCATTAGATACTAAAACAATATCATTTTTACCATTTGTTACTGAAGCTCCAATTAAAAAATCACCATTATCTAATTTAATAGCAATAATTCCTGATTTTCTTGGATTAGAAAAGTCAGAAAGAGGGGTTTTTTTAACAGTTCCTTTTGAGGTTGCCATAAAAATGTATTGGTCTTCAACAAAATCTTTGACGGCTAAGATAGCATTTATTTTTTCTCCAGGCATAATCGGAAATAAATTAACTATTGGCTTACCCTTGCTAACTCTACTTCCTTGAGGAACTTCATATACTTTTAGCCAATAAACTTGACCTCTGCTAGAAAAGCAAAGAATATTATCATGAGAATTTGCAACAAACATTTGCTCAATAAAATCATCATCTTTAGTTGTCATTGCTTGCTTGCCCCTACCCCCTCTTTTTTGGGCTCTATAATCATCTAAAACTTGAGCTTTTATGTACCCCGAATTAGATAAAGTCACAACCATTTCTTGAGGAGTAATTAGGTCTTCCATAGATAAATCTTCTGCATTTTCAACTATTTCGCTTCTTCTTTTATCACCATATTCAGATTTTATTTCTTGAAGATCATCACCAATCATTTTTGTCACTCTCTCAGAGTTTGATAGAATATCTATTAAATCAACTATCGTATCCATAACTTCTTGATACTCATTTACAATCTTTTCTTGTTCAAGACCTGTTAATCTTTGAAGCCTTAATTGAAGTATTTCTTGTGCTTGAATATCAGATAATTTGTACCCATTTTTTTTCAAACCAAATTCTTTTGCCAGACCATCTGGTTTAGACAAATCTTCAGAGGTTTTTTTTAACATTCCCTCAACAACGGGTGACTTCCATTCTTTCTTCATCAAATCTTCTTTCGCCTCAGGAGGAGTTGGTGCGGCTTTAATAATTTTTATCATCTCATCAACATTCGCTAAAGCAACAGCCAATCCTTCTAAGATATGACCACGACCTCTTGCTTTTTTTAGTTCAAAATTTGTTCTTCGAGTAATAACTTCTCTACGATGTTTTAAAAAAGCATCTAAAACTTCTTTAAGATTTAATAATTTTGGTTGTCCTCCGCTTAAAGCAACCATGTTAATTCCAAAGCTGTCTTGTAATTGTGTTTGTTTGTATAGATTATTTAGAACAACATCAGGTATTTCACCTCTCTTAAGCTCAACAACAACTCTCATTCCAGATTTATCAGACTCATCCCTAAGGTCTGATATACCTTCTATTTTTTTGTCTGTTACTAATTCAGCAATTTTTTGAATAAAGTTTTTCTTATTAACTTGATAGGGTAATTCATCAATTATGATTACTTCACGGTTACCTTTTTCGAGTGGTTCAATGTGAACTCTCCCCCTTATGACAACGCGCCCTCTCCCCGTTTTATAACCTTCTTTAACACCACTTGTTCCATGAATAATACCTGCTGTTGGAAAATCTGGAGCAGGCATAAGTTTAATTAATTCATCTATAGATATTTCAGAATTTAATAACAAAGCATGGGCAGCATCTATAGTTTCAGCTAAATTATGAGGAGGTATATTTGTAGCCATACCAACAGCAATTCCAGAACTACCATTAATTAATAAGTTTGGAATTCTTGTTGGCATAATTAAGGGTTCAAATTCCGATCCATCATAATTTGGACCAAAGTCAACAGTTTCTTTATCGATATCAGCTAATAATTCATGTGAGATTTTTGACATCCTTATTTCTGTATATCTCATTGCTGCAGCATTATCACCATCAACAGAGCCAAAATTCCCCTGCCCATCAACTAACATATACCTCAAACTAAAATCTTGAGCCATACGAACGATAGTGTCGTAAGCGGCTGTATCGCCATGAGGATGATATTTACCAATAACATCACCAACAATTCTTGCAGATTTTTTATAAGGTCTATTAAAGCCGTTACTTAATTCATGCATAGCATAAAGAACTCTTCGATGAACAGGTTTCAATCCATCTCTAACGTCAGGTAATGCTCTCCCAACAATTACGCTCATAGCGTAATCTAAATAGGAGGTTTTCATTTCATCTTCGAGGCTTACAGGGAGGGTTTCTTTTGCAAATTCATCCATATTTTTTAAACTTAACCATTAATTTTTAGGAGGTAATAATTTAATTATTTTAGCATGTATATAAGCCAAAATATCTTTGAAAACTGGTTAATTTATAGTGCTGATAAGTCTTCTTTTATATCATTAATATCTTCCAAACCTACTGCAATTCTTATTAAATTATCACTGATACCCGATTCATCTCGCTCCTTTTGCGAGATTCTAGAATGAGTTGTTGTTGCTGGGTGAGTTATAGTAGACCTTGTATCGCCTAAATTTGCAGTAATTGAAATCAATTTTGTTGAATTAATTATATTCCAAGCATTTTCTCTATTTCCTTTTACTTTAAATGACACTATACCTCCTCCAGAAGATTGTTGCCTCATTGCTAAATCGTATTGAGGATGTGAAGGTAGTCCGGGGTAATAAACTTGCATCACGTCTTGTTTTTTTTCTAACCATTTCGCCAATTCAGATGCTTTGGAAGCATGTGCATCCATTCTAATTTTCAAAGTTTCTAATGCCTTAAAGAAAATCCATGCATTAAAGGGACTCATGGTAGTGCCTGCTGATCTTAAAAAACTTGCAACATCTTTCATATGTTTATTTTTTCCAAGCACAGCTCCGCCTAAACATCTTCCCTGGCCATCTAGATATTTAGTTGCAGAATGAATTATTATATCCGCACCAAATTGAATTGGTAGCTGATGAGCCGGAGTGCAAAAACAATTATCAACAACTAATAAGCTGTTTGATTTATGAGCTAAATCAGCTAAAGCTGAAATATCACAAATTTCTGTTAATGGATTTGATGGTGTTTCAACAAAAAATAGCTTAGTATTTTTTTGGGTAGCATTTTCCCATTGAGTTATATCTGTTAACGAAACATAAGTAACTTTTAATCCCCAATTAATGAGAATATTTTCGAATAACTTAATTGTGGTTCCAAAAATACTTTTTGATACAACAATATGATCTCCAGTATTGCAAAGACTCATAATACAGGCGAGTATGGCTGACATTCCAGTTGAAGTTGCGACACATTGCTCTGCTTGTTCTAGTTCAGCTAATCGATCTTCAAACATTTTTACTGATGGATTAGTAAAGCGAGAATAGACATTACCATCTTCTTTATAAGAAAACCTTGCAGCTGCCTGTTCTGCATTTTTAAAAACAAAACTTGAGGTTAAATATAAGGCCTCAGAATGTTCACCTTGATCAGACCTGATTGATCCCGATCTTATAGAATTAGTTTCTAATTTTTTATTTTTTTTCATTATATCTTTATCCTATTTAGCTACTTTAACAAATGTCTGGGTGTAGCAAGTTGTTATAAATCACCTTTTTTTATTATTACCTATGATGCTAACGTTTATGGATTCATAAAACACTTTTTAATTGTTGAAATAAAAAAACCCGTTAAGCAACATTTTGCTAAAACGGGTATTAATCGGTTTAGCAGTTATTTTTTTTACGCCCTGCAAGCTGAATCAAAACGGCGTATATATGCATTATCCTCTTAAAATTAAAAAATACAAGTAAGGTAAATTAAGCTCGTTCTTCCTCCTCTTCATTCTCAGCAAGTGCAAAGCTGAAATCTAATTGTGATGTTGCTTTTGATAGATCTTTATTTTTAATGCCATCCGATCTTTTAGCTTCAAGACTATTTAAATAATTTTCATCAATCCCTCCAGTCACATAGATACCATCAAAACAAGAACAATCAAAAAGTTTTAAATTATTATTCTCCTCAGTAATATTTTTTTTAAGCTCATCAAGATCCTGATAAATCAAACCATCAGCTCCAACTTCTTCACATATATCTTTATCATCTTTATTAAAAGCCAACAACTCGTTTCTTGAGGGCATGTCAATACCATAAACATTTGGATACTTAACCGGAGGAGCAGCTGATGCTAAGTATACATTTTTAGCTCCTGCGTCTCTCGCCATTTGAACAATTTCTTTTGCAGTAGTTCCTCTTACAATTGAGTCATCAATTAACAGAACATTTTTACCTTTAAATTCTACTTTGATAGGATTTAATTTTTGACGAACAGATTTTTTTCTTAATGCTTGACCTGGCATTATAAAAGTTCGACCAATATATCTATTCTTGATAAATCCCTCTCGAAAATCAGCATCTAACAAAAGAGATACTTCAAGAGCGCTTGGACGACTTGTATCTGGAATAGGAATCACAACATCAATAGAAATATTGCTCCACTCTTTTTTTATTTTTTTAGCAAGTGATTTTCCCATATTCAATCTAGTTTGATAAACAGAAACTCCATCAATCATTGAATCAGGCCGTGCTAAATAAACATATTCAAAAATACATGGTGATTGTTTAATTTTTGTTGTACATTTTTTTGAATAAAAATTACCATCCATGTCGATAAAAATAGCTTCTCCTGGATCAACATCTCTCAAAAGCTTAAATCCCAATACATCAAGCGCTACACTCTCAGATGCTACAATATATTCTGGTCCATCTGTTGTCTCTTTAATACCAATCACTAGTGGTCTTATTCCATTCGGATCTCTAAAAGCTAGTAATCCAAAATTATTAATCATTGTAACTACAGCAAAAGCTCCTTCACACCTTTCATAAACTGACATTACAGCCTCGAAAATTATATCGGATGTCAAAACATTTTTTTGTGTTGCTTTTCCAATTGAATCAGCTAAAACATTCAGTAAAACTTCGGAATCAGAATTAGTATTAATATGTCTAAGATCTTCTTTAAACATATCATCTTTAAGGCTATCTGAATTTGTGAGATTGCCATTATGACCAAGAACAATGCCATAAGGTGAATTTACATAAAATGGTTGGGCTTCTGCAGCTGAAGACGAGCCGGCTGTAGGATATCTAACATGGCCAATACCTATATTTCCAGTTAAATTACGCATATGTCTTGTATGAAATACATCTTTTACAAGACCATTATTTTTGTGCATCTTTATGCGGCCTGCGTTGCATGTAGCAATCCCTGCTGCATCTTGTCCTCTATGTTGTAACACTAATAAACCATCATAGAGCATTTGATTTACTGGGCTATTAGCAACTATACCAATTATTCCGCACATAAAGCTCTCTTAAAATAGATCAGATATGCTCGTATTTTACCTTGTTACTCCAGTCATAGGGCAAATAAGATAAAGTTTTTTTAATTACAAGTTTTATGATTGGTAATGTTTTTGATTCAACTAAAGAATCCTCACTTAGAAATGAAGTTTTCTCAATAAGAAATATTATTATAAAGGCAATTAAAATACCTCTCAAACAACCAAAAAGACTTCCTAAAATTAAATTTAAAGAACCTAAACCAATAGTATTTATGAATCTGTTGAGTAAATTTGATAAAAATGATGCAGTTAATAAAGTAATAATAAATATCGAAATATAGATTATTATAAAATTTAATTGTTCACCAAATTCGAACGGTATAAATTTAACAAAACTATCACTAAAATAATTAGCAAAATAAAATGCAAGAATCCAACCAACTAAAGAAAATAATTCACGAGTAAAACCTCTATAACACCCAATTATAAAAGATAAAAATATTATAAAAATAAAGAAATAATCAAGAATAGTCATAAATTAATTTGTTTTAATTAAACCAGGAAAATTAGCATTTTTTAATCTTCTTAACGCTTTTTTTGCTTCTTTTTCACTTAGAAAATCTTGGGTGGTAAGTTTAATTTTTTCTTTACCAGAAAGATTAATTTTTTTTATTTGAGTTTGAAATCCAATATTATTTATTTGTTGACTTAGTTTTTCTATTTTTTTTTCATCACTAAATATACCAATTTGGATAGTGAATAATTTAATATTATCATTTTCAAGATTCTCCAAATTAGTTTTATTTGGTAATTTAATTTGATTAGTTTTTTTAGTTTGTGATTTTTTTGATTCTTTTTGTGATTTTTCTGATCCGTTTAAATCACTAAAACTAGCTTGGCCCATTTCCAAAAAAGATACTTTTATCTCACTGTTATTTATTTCACTAGTATTTTTAATAAAAAATAAAGAAAGAGTAAATAAAATAATTAAAATTGTAATTGCCCCAATCAATCTTCTTTTTGCTCTCTTTATTATTACACTCTCGTGAAAAGATTCTTTTGTATCAATCATTATTAAATGTTTCCATAATTGCACTCACTGTTAAAAAAGAACCAAAAATTATAATATTATCATTA
>MDSW01025554.1_pt1 | contig 12882 bp, 8 predicted proteins | sample 811171 | NCBI WGS metagenome assembly MDSW01 (sample SAMN05326641, study PRJNA326480) | marine metagenome | isolation source: seawater | place: Atlantic Ocean: North West | collected 2012 | reverse complement strand
GCGCCGACGCCGGCGGCGAACAGAGACGACCGGCGGGGGCGAACGTGCAGTGGTTGCGAGGACAAGGTCAGGGTTCGACGAACGCGGGGGCGAGACCGGCGCCGAGAGGTACGCCGATGGCACCGCCGCAACAGAGAGGACGTCCGAGCGCGCCGCCGCCGCCGCCGCGACAGCAGCAACAATCGCAGGCGAGACAAGGACACGGCGCACCGCCACCGCGACAACAACAACAGCAACAGCGTCAACAGGAGCCCGCTGACGCCGCCGCGAGTAATCCTGGACAATATTTCAGCACGCCGGCGCCGGTGGTGCGTCGATCGAAACCCGACGCGGAGGGCGAGTACGCCGCCAAGGCGAGCACGGGACCGCCTGGCCTGCGAGACGCGTTGATGGATCACGGCATCGTGCTTCAGAGTTATACCCCCGGACAGCATCGAATCATCTGTCCGACGTGTAACGGTGGGTCCTCGGGCGAGCGTTCGCTCGCGGTGCACGTGGAGGACGACGGGAAGAGCGCGCAGTGGTGTTGCCATCGCGCCAACTGCGAGTGGTCGGGAGGGACGAGCGCGGACGGTCGCTCTCGCGCGTCTCGAGGCACAGACAGCGCCGTCTCCAACAGACGAGTCGCGAAACCGAAACTTCCCGCGCCCGAGGATTTACAGCGCATCGGTCCGGGGGAGATGACGCCGGCTGCGGCCAAGTGGGCGGAGATGCTCAAGGCGCGCGGGATTTCGTTGGAAACCGCCGAACGCAACGGACTCGCCGTGCAGCACGTCTACTCGCCCGCGTCGGGCGGTTACGTCGACGCGCTGTGCTTTCCGTACATGCGCGACGGTGAATTGATCAACATCAAGTACCGCGGTCCGGATAAAACCTTTTGGCAAGTCAAGGGTGCGGAGAAAATCTTGTACGGATTGGACGACGTCGTCGGCGAGGAGGAGGTGATTCTCGTCGAGGGCGAGATGGATAAACTCGCGTTGGAGGAGGCTGGGTTCAAAAACGTCGTGTCCGTTCCCGACGGTGCGCCGGGTAAAGTGCGCGACGGTCCGACGCCCGCGCCCGAGGAGGATAAAAAGTACGAGTACCTGTGGAATTGTCGCGCGCAGCTCGATTCCATCTCTCGCTTTGTCATCGCCGCCGATTCCGACGGACCCGGTCAGGCGTTATCCGAGGAGCTCGCGCGTCGTCTCGGCAAGGAGCGATGCTGGAAGGTGAGTTGGCCGGAGGGATGTAAAGACGCGAACGAGGCGCTGCAAAAAGAGGGCGTGGACACCGTGCGCGAGTGTCTGACCACGGCGGAAGGCTTTCCGCTTCGCGGCTTGTTTCGATTTTCCGAATTCGCGCCGGAGATCGAGGCGTACTTCAACATGTCCACCGCGAACGAGCTTCGAGGCGTCTCCACGGGGTGGAGAAACATCGATAACCACTATCGCATCGTCCCGGGCGAGCTCACCGTCGTGACCGGGGTGCCGAACAGCGGTAAATCCGAGTGGGTGGACGCGCTCATGTGCAACCTGGCGGTGCAACATGGATGGTCCTTTGCGTTGTGCTCGCTCGAGAACAAAGTGCACGAACACGCGCGAAAGTTGGTCGAAAAGTACGTCGGCGAACCGTGGTTCGAAGGTAAATATTCCAAGGCGCCGCGCATGAACCCGGACACGATGCGCACGGGCATGAAGTGGCTCAACGATCACTTTGTGCTCATTCGCCACGAGGACGACGAGCTTCCCAGCGTGGATTGGATTTTAGGATTAGCGCGCGCAGCCGTCTTGCGCCACGGCATTCGAGGCTTACTGATCGATCCGTACAACGAGCTCGATCACAAGCGCCCGACCGGGCAGACGGAGACGGAATACGTCTCTCAAATGCTCACGCGAATCAAACGTTTCGCCCAGCACTACGACGTCCACGTCTGGTTCGTCGCCCACCCTCGACAATTGCACAACTGGAAGGGCGAGTGTCCCGGTCTGTACGACATCTCCGGTTCCGCTCACTTCATCAACAAGTGCGACAACGGCATCGTCGTCCACCGCAACCGCGACGAAAAGCTCGGTTCACTTCGCGAGGTCACCATCAACGTGCAAAAGGTGAGAAACAAAGTCGCCGGCTCCATCGGCGACCCGAAGCTCGAGTACCAAGTCTCTAACGGGCGATACGTGGACGTGTAGACGATCCACGACATCGACGCACAAACAAAAAGGAAAAAACCAGCGCTTCTTTCGTAGTAGTTCTCTTCTCCTTTACAAAAAAAATACGTCCTAGATGATCCGTCGTCGCCGCGCCCGCGCCCGCGCCCGAATCGCGACCCGCTCGCGACGCTCCGCGCCCTCGTCTCCCCCTCGATCGATCACAGCGTCACCCCCGGAAAACACATTTCAAACGTCTGTTTCGGGTGCTTGTTATCGCTGTGTTCCTTGAGCTTGCTCGGCGCGAGCGTGCACATGAAACTCGCTCGACACACTTGACAAATCGTGGACATGGCTTTGGCGTTGGATTTCAACTGCGATCCGGCGGCGGCCTTTTGCGCCTTTTCCAGCGCCTTTTTGCGCGCGGTGGCGGACTTTTGCGCGTTTCCCCCGCCCATGGCCTCGAGCGTTCGCGCGTCGACGACGTGTGCGGGGACGTCTCGGAATCGCCGGCGCGCACGCGGGACGGGACGGGGCGGCGGCGGATTGGTTTCTTGAGTCATGATCGGTGAAGGAGTCCCTTGTGGGTGCGAGGAGCCGTCGGTTCCAGACGCGCGGGCGGGAGTCGTCGACGCGCGGGGGCGATGTCGGCGCGCGCGATCGCGCGACTGGGGAGAGACGTTCTCGAGCGACGCGTCGCGTTCGCTCGCATCGCGCATCGCGCGCGCGCGGACGCGGCGTCGACCGAATCAACGAACTCAGAGACCGAAGAGGGGGCGTCATCGGTGACGCGATCGACGTCTTCGTCGTCGTCGGTGGACGAACTCCGGCGCGCGTTGGCCCGAGGGCCGGGATTTGATGATTTCCTGCGCTCGGGGGCGACGTACAGCGTGCCGGCGCCGAAGAATTTGAAGGATAAGACGACGAGAAAGCCCTCGTGGCTCAAACGCGAGGTGCCGGGGGGCGAGCGGTACACGGAGATTAAATCGAAACTTCGCGAGCTCAAGCTCGCGACGGTGTGCGAGGAGGCGAAATGTCCGAATTTAGGCGAGTGTTGGGGCGGTGGAGAGGGGCGAACGGCGACGGCGACGATCATGATCATGGGCGACACGTGCACGCGGGGGTGCCGGTTTTGCGCGGTGAAGACGTCGAGGGCGCCGCCGCCGTTGGATAAGGATGAACCGAAAAACGTGAGTAAGGCGATCGCGGCGTGGGGATTGGATTACGTGGTGTTGACGAGCGTCGATCGAGACGACGTCGAGGATCAAGGGGCGGGTCACTTTAGGGAGACGGTGCAGAGGCTCAAGGCGTCGTGCGACGTCTTGGTGGAGGCGTTGACGCCGGATTTCAGGGGTGAGAAACACTTGGTGGAGCTCGTGGCGAGCTCGGGATTGGACGTTTACGCGCACAACGTGGAAACGGTGCCGGAGCTCCAGCGCGACGTGCGCGATCGAAGAGCGAACTGGGATCAATCCATCGAGGTGTTGAAGCACGCGAAAAAGTCGGGGGCGAAAATCACCAAGACGTCTCTCATGCTCGGACTCGGGGAGACGCAGGAGCAAGTCATCAACGCGCTCAGATTGCTTCGCGAAGCAGACGTAGACGTCGTCACGTTCGGTCAATACATGAGACCGACGAAGAAGCACCTCGCCGTGGTCGAGTACATCACCCCCGAGGCGTTTCAGCGGTATCAAGAAATCGCCGAGAGCATGGGTTTCTTATACGTCGCGAGCGGCGCCATGGTTCGTTCGTCTTACAAGGCTGGCGAATTCTTCCTCGCAAATGTCATCAAGGAGCGCAAGGCTAAGGAGACGAGCGTGGGCGCGAACGCGGCGTAAAGCAAGTAAGTCCGTCTCTTTTATTCATTCATCGTTGTACCAGTTTTAGAGAATTTGTATATACGAGTTCGACGCATTCGTTGAGTCGACGCGACACTCCTCGCTCTTTGCTTTTATTTGTTTGTCGGTTTTGTCTCGTCTCTCTCGTCAGTGCACCCTCTGTCGACAGAGGTGACGAATCAAATCGGTCTCGTCGTCGACGAGATAAATCTCGCGAATCTTAATCTTGAGTAAAAGAATTTTGAACGAATACTCGATGTGCCACTCGCTCCACTCGCGAATGTCCGCCCCGCGTCCCTTGTACGTCGGTCCCTGAACGTCCATCTGCACGTACCCGAGCGTTCTCGCGTCGCCTCGGGTTGATGATAATCTCAGTCTCGAGGACATTCGACGCACGCTCTCGTTCAACGACTCGCACACCGCGTCTCGTCCCTGGAAAAAATCCCCGTGCACGTTGAGATAATCCACCGTCGGCGCGAACAACGATTCAATCTCCTCCCGCGTCGCCCATTCGAAATCCTGTTCCCGAATCGCCGCCCCGAACGCGTGAGACACGGCGACGACGCCCCTGGGCGCGTCCCGCTTCGTTTTCCCTCGCCACTCCTCGTCCCCGCGCACCGCCGCCAACTGCGCCGGAAGATCCCGCATCCGCTCGAACGTCCGCTCAGACTCCGAATCACACCGTTCCTGGTCGATCAAAAACTGCGCCGATCGTCGCACCGTCTCGCTCTTCGACTTCAACGCGCGCGAGATCGTCGGATGGAGCTCGCGCGACGGTTTCCTCTTCACCCGTCTCGACGGCGGATCCGCCTCTCGTTTCGCCAGATCCATCGGATCGAATTCGCTCGCCCCGTCTTCGACGGACCCATCGTTCGCCGTCGTCGCCGTCGTCTTCCCCTCGTCGTCGTCCGCGCGCGACGCCACCGCGCGCGACGCGCACGCGCCCATGACGACGACAGTCTCTTCGTCTCCTCTTCTCGACGAAACGTCTGTTCGCTTCGCGCGACCGCGCGATTCGCGATCGTCCCCGCGCGCGCGAACGCGCGACCGTCTCGCGCGTCGTCGCTCGACGCGCGCGCGCGGTGAATATTTTTTTAAATCCGTTCGCGAGGCGCGTCGTCTCGCGCTCGCCTCGCGCGCGCGACGAGACGCGCGTCGAACGCCTCGGGATGATCGAACGTCGAGACACACCCGGATGTCAACACGAAACGAAACGCAATGCGCCAGGTGTGCGCTTTGACACATCTCGACGCGCGGGCGTCGGTGACGCGCGAGGAAAGCGGGGGTGTGACGCGCGTGAACGAACGCGAACGCGTCGTGGTGCGCATGCTCGCGGACGTTGAACCGGCGCGCGCGGCGTACGTCGCCGTGGAGGCGCTCGTGAAGCGCGGCGGCGCGTTCGGGGGTGAGGTGTTGGGCGCGGCGATGGACGGGCGCGCGGGCGCGGAGACGACGCGCGCGGATCGAGCGACGCGTGAGGCGCAGGTGAAGGCGTTGTTCACCGCGCTCGCCACCGCGCGCGCGGTGAAACACGATTCTCAAGCGGTAGAGGTGACGAAAGGGGTGTTTCTGGGAAGCGTCGGCGCGGCGAAAAACCGAGACGGGTTGCGCGCGCTCGGCGTCACGCACGTGTTGACCGTGTGCGAGGGATTACCGCGGAATGGGTTTTACCCCGATGATTTCGCATACGCGACGTGTGCGGTGCGAGACGCGCCGGACGCCGACATAGGCGCGCACTTTGATTTCTGTTTCGACTTCATTCGCGACGCGCTCGCGCGAGCGGACGGCGGCGGGGTGTTGGTGCACTGCTTTCGGGGAAAGAGTCGAAGCGCCACCATCTGCGCCATGTACGTGATGCGCGCGCTCGGAATGTCGTACGACGAAGCGATGACGGCCGTGCGCGCCGTGCGACCGACGGCGGCGCCGAATTCGGGGTTCGAGCGCGCGCTTCGAAGACTCGACGCCGGACGCCGCGAGGCGGCGGCCGCCGCCGCCGAGTCGCCGACGAAAAAAGCGCGCGCGTCACCGCCGTGACGTCACCGAGCGTCACCATCGCTCGAGACCGGTCGGTGACGCGCGTTCGCGCGAATCCAATCGCCACCCAGTCTCAGCCAGCGCTCGTCTCGAAGACGACGACGACGCGCGCGCAGTAGCAGCAATTTTGTTTTCTAGCCTTCATCTTGACCGATCGCCTCACAGTCGACCGTCCCGCCGAACGCCGTCGTTCGCGCGGTGGACGATGCGCACGCCCGAACCACCGCCCGAGGCGCCGCGAACGCCGCCCGCGCGCGTCGACGTCGACGCGGGCGCGTCGGATCGAGCGCGATGGGACGCAATCGCGAATGGATTGCTCGACGTGCCTCGCGCGAGCGTCGCGTCGCTGGCGACGACGGTGGAGGGTGTCGCGGAAGATTCGCGCGCGATTAAACTGGAGCGTCAGGCGGTGGCGAGAGAGTTGGCGGCGATGCGACGATACGTCGCGGAGTTGGAGACGGAGGCGGCGGCGACCGCCGAGCGCGCGAGACGACTCGAACGGGAACGGGACGAGGCGCGGGCGGAGGCGAGCGCCGGTGATGCGCTGGCGGTTGAGCGCGCGAGAGAGCAGATGATCGAATTGCAGGCGCGCGAGCGCGACGCGCGGGATCGGGAGATGGCGTTGATGGAACGCGAACGCGCGGCGGAGGCGACGGAGGCGAGAGCCGAGGCGACGAGACGGCGAGAGGAGCGATTAGACGAACGCGAACGCGCGATGCGTCGCGCGAGGGAGGACATAGATTCGAGGGACGATGAATTGACGCAGGCGTTGGTGCAGATGGATCGAGAGAGCGATGCGGTGCGTCGAGAGATGGAGACGTTGGAACGCCGACGGAGCGAAATCGTCGAAGAGCTCACCGAGCGAGAGGTGGAGGTGTTACGGCGAGAGGAGAGCGTCACCGAGCGAGAACACGAATTGCGCATCGTCGAGGGACGCTTGGATTCGCTCAAAGAGCGCGCAGCCGACGAGGAGGCTCGCGTGCGACGGGCGATGGAGCGCGCCGACGCCGCGGAGAAGCGCGAATCCGACGTCGCCAGACGACTGGCGGAGATTGAAAACGACGAACAGCGTGCGAGATCGAACCTGCGAGAGACGCAAAACGACTTGACGCGCGCGATCGAGTCTAGGGCGAGCGTGCAGCGCGAGGTGGACTCATTGAAGAAGGAGGTCGAGTCCCTGCGCGACGAGGCGGACGCGTTCGCCTCCGAAAAGGGGCGACAGCTCAAACTCATGGATAGCGTCCGCGCCGACTTGGACGATCGCGAACGCGAGACAGCGGACGCAGCGGAGATCGCGGCGAAGGAGTGTGAAGCGATTGCCGTCGCGTGGGACGAAGTAGAGACGATGCGAGGGGATTTGGAGCGTCAGGAGAAGATGATCGAGGAAACGGCGGCGCGACTCGAGGACAACGTCAAGGCGTTCGACCGAGACGCGACGGCGATGCGCGAGCGTGAGGAGACACATGAGCACAAACAACGCGAACTCCGCGAACACGAAGAGTTTCTCGATCGAATGGCGCGAGAGAACGAGACGCGCGCGCGCGATCTCTCCGCGCGAGAGGCGGAATTGGACGCGAGACGACGCGAAGCCGAATCGCAAGAGGCGGAGATCGCCGAGTGGAAGCCACAGATTGAAGAGTTCCGATCCAAACGTACCGAGTTCGAGGCGCAGATGGCGCTCGTCGAGACCGCCAAGACGGAGCTCGAGGAGACGCGCGCACGCGAACGCGCGCTCGACGAAAAGGAGGCGCAATTAGAGCGCCGCGAGGAAGCGGCGGCGCGACAGTTGAGCGCGGCGGCCGAGGCGGAGGTGATTCTGAACGAAGAGAACGCCAAGTTGGAGCAAAAGCTTCACGAATTAGCTCCAAACTTACTCGCTGCCGAGCTCGAGCGCGAGATCGTCGATTTGAAGATGGAGTTGGAACGCGCGAAAGCGACGGCGAACGCGGCTTTGGCCAACGCCGACGTCGAGCGCCGCCGCCGCGAGGAAGAGGCGAGTCAAAGGTTTGACGTCGATCCGTTCGCGCCGGGCGCGGGCAAAGACGACCATAACGACGACGGTCGAGAGGACGACGCGCACCGCGAAGAGCGCGCGCGCGCGGAGGAACTTCTCGAGACGAAGACGGCGGCGTTGCTTCGAGCCAACGCCCTCTTGGACGCCAGAGAAAACGAACTCGCCACGCGCGAATTCGCGCTCTCGGACGATCTCGAGCGCTTGGAGAGCGACACGACGCGAATGATGGCGCTTCGAGACGAGATCGACGACAAGTTGCGCGCCGTCGCCGCGAGCGAGAGTCACCGAGACGAACGCGGCGACGACGACGACGCGCGCGCGACGACGACGCTCGCCGAGGCGGAGCGCATTCGAAGCGTCGCTCGCGCGCACCTCGAGGCGGCGCTCGCGACCGCCGAGGCCGCGCGTTCGATCAACGACGCGTGCGAAAAGCGCGAAAAAGAGAGCGCGGCCGCCATCGAGCGCGTCTCCTCCATCGTCGCCTCGACGGTTCGCGCGTCTCGCGCCGCCGCCGGCGCCGCCGACGAGCGCGAATCAAAGATGGAACTTCTCGACGCACAGCTCGCGTACGTCGCCGAGGCAAAATCCGAGCTCGACCGTCGTGAGGCTTCCGCGCGAGGCGACGCCTTCGTCCGCGCGTCTCACGACAGATCCCTCGCCGTCGACTCGGCGCGCGACCTCCAGCGCGCGTCTCGCCTCCGCGCGCTCCGCGGCGAGATCACCGACGCTCGCGCGCACCTCGACGAGTGTCTCGAGACCGCCGCCTCCGATCTCAACCACGTCGCCACCACCATCGCCGCCCCCACCGACGTCGAGCCTCTCCGCGCCTCTCTCGCGCGTCTCCGCGTCTCCGCGTCCCGCCTCGACGCCCGCCGCGAAGACGACCGAGACGCCCACCGCGAAGACGTCCTCGCCCGTCGTCTCCGCGCCCTCGAACGCGAGATTCGACGCGCGGGCGCGTGGTTCGATCGTCTTCGCGCCTTCATTCGAACCGCCATCGACCGAGACGCCGTCGGCGCGCAGTAAAAGAAATCAGTCTGAAATCTGTCCCCGCGTTCCATCTCTGTCCCCAACCAACTTTCTCGTCGTCATTCCATCGGTCAAACGCGCGCGCGCGATGACGACCGACGTCGACGCGCGCGCTCGAATTCGCGCGATGCCGAACGAGACGCGAATGACGCGCGCGGAGGAGACGGAGGAGGAGAGCGTCGACGCGCTGTGCGCGCGATTGGACGCGACGACCGCGGCGGTGGCGCGCGAGACGCGCGAGATGATGACGACGACGGGGGCGACGAACGCGAGACGCGCGCGGGACGAAAAGCTTCGAGAGACGCACGCGAGGGTGGTGACGTTGAATCGAGCGTGCGCGACGGCGAGCGCGCGGGCGTCGGCGTACGAGTCGAGGGTGATGGGGGAGAAGACGCGCGCGCTTCGGGCGGCGTTCGAGCGGTTCGCGGACGTCGCGAGACCGAGGGAGAAGTTTCGGTTTAAATCGAGAGGGACGACGAGGAGGAGGAGTGGTGGTGGTGAGGAGGGGGAGGAGGAGGGGAGGGGCGCGGTGGGAGAGACGGCGACGTCGGGGGAGACGGCGGCGGGAGAGACGGCGGCGGCGGCGGCGGTCGTCGACGACGACGGACCGGGGATCAGGGATCGATCGAACGAGACGATCGTGGCGACGGACGCGACGGAGGAGGACGATTACGCGCTGGAACGGTTGACGGATTGCGATGTCTTCGTCTTCGGCGCGTGTCGGGCGCTTCGAGCGTACGATTTGAAGCGATGTCGCGTGTACGCGCTCGCGGTGTCCGGAAGCGCGCACGTGGAGAATATCGTCGATAGTGTGTTTTGCGTCGCCGCGCGTCAACTTCGCGCGCACTGCGCCAGACGCACGCGGTTTCACGCGCGCGTCGCGTCGAGACCCGTCGTCGAGGATTCGCGAGACGTCGCGTTCGCGCCTCGCGTCGCCCTCGAGGACGCGCACGCGTCGGCGGACGATGAACTCCTTCGGAAACACGGATTAGACGTCGAGAACGGACTCTGGCGCGAGGTGGACGATTTCTTATGGCTCAGGGCGAGTCAATCGCCGCACTGGCGCGAGCTGGAGGAGGACGCGCGAGACGCCGACGCGCGAGACGTTCGCGCGAGAGCGGCGCGCGCGAGAGAGGGACTTTAGAGGCCCGCGACGCGATCACCGACGCCACAGGCAGTGCGTACGCAGCGGTGGTTTACTAGTAGAGCGACGCGCGCGATGATAATACTACAACGTACGACGACGACGACGACGACGACGACGACGACGACAAACGCGAGCGACGAGCGATTCCCGTCACCCCACCGACGCCCCCGGAAATATGTCTCGACTCAGTATCGGCGGCGCCTTGGACGCCCACACCGGTCGCGTCCCCGACGCCGCCTCCCTCGCCGTCGTCTCTCGCGTCCTCGCCTCGCGCCTCGCGCCTCCGCCGCCGCCGCCGCGTCTTCGCGTCCCCGGCCCCGGCCCCGGCCCGGCCCCGGCCCCGGTCCCGGCGTCCTCGTCCTCCTCCTCGTCATCGATCGTCGTCTCGATCGTCGCCGCGAACGACACCTTTCTCTCCCTCCTCTCCTCTCGTTCGCCCCGTTCGTCCTCGCGCGTCTCGCGTCTCGCGCTCGACGCTCGAGATAACGACCTCGCGACCGTCCCCGACGCCTCCTCGCGCTCTCTCGCGCTGTCCGAACGCGTCAGCGCCCTCGGCGTCGCACCCCGCGCGCGGGTATCGTTCTTTGTCTTCCCCTCCCTCGTCCCGTCGCCCGTCGCCTCGTCCTCGCGCGGCGTCGCGCGCGATGCCGACGCTCGAGACGGCCAACACCTCGACCACATGCCGCGCGCGAGAGAGGGACGACGCGGTTCGAACGAACGAAAAAAAACGAACGAACGAACGACGACGAACGATTCCGCTCGACCGCGCGCGACCGCGCGCGAATCGAGCGCGAGTCGAGCGACGCGCCGTCGAGTCCCGGAAAAGCGCCCATTCGCGCGCGGGTCGGTGTTTCACGAAACGACGAGTCATGACTCGTCATAGAGGGACACACACAGACCGACGCGCGCCGACCGCGCGACGCGCGGGACGACCGCGCGTCACCGATCGACGCGCGGCGCTCGACGCGCGCGCGAGAGGGACGCGCGCGACGGTCGCGCGATATGCGGGACGATCGGAAGCGCGCGCGAGGGACGAACGAGGCGCGGGACGAGGATCATCGCGTTCGGGGCGACGGTTGGCGCGCGAACCGAGAGAATCATGACGACGACGACGACGACGCGTCGAGGCGAGACGAGGGGAGCGCGCGCGACGACGAGGACGATGACGACGCGTGTGTCGGGGAGACGGTGATCGCGTCGAGACGAGACGAGGCGAGCGCGTGTGATGACGACGACGACGACGACGACGACGACGACGACGACGCGTGGGCGGCGGCGGCGGCGAGCGGCGACGGGGCGACGGTGTTGGCGATGTTGCTCGCGCCGATGTCGTTGGAGACGTTCGAACGCGAGTGCGTCGGAAGGCGGGTGGTGTGCGCGCGAGGGAACGAGGCGAGGGCGAGACGGGGGAGGGGGTGGTTTTCGCTCGAGGCGACGACGGCGACGCTGCGCGACGGCGAGGCGAGGTACGGGGTGGACGTGGACGTGACGTCGTACGCGGGCGGCGTGCGACGCACGCACAATTCAAACGGTGACGGCGTCGATGGTGATGACGCGCGCGAGGACGAGATCGCGGACGCCGAGGTGTGCGCGCGGAGGTTTCGAGAGGAGAAGTGTTCGCTGCGGTTGTTGCACCCGCAGGCGCGAGACGACGAGACGTGGAAGATTTTGGCCGCTTTGGAGAATTACTTTGATTGCGCGTGTGGATGCAACGTGTACGTGACGCCGAAACAGTCGCAAGGGTTCGCACCGCATCACGACGACATAGACGCGTTCGTGGTGCAGCTGGAAGGGGAGAAGAGATGGAGGGTGTACGAACCGTTTCCCGACGACGCGCGTCCGAGGACGTCGTCGAGAAATTTCACGCAGGACGAGGTGGCGACGTTGCGCGTCGTGTTCGACGACGTCTTGCGCGAGGGGGACGTGCTCTACCTTCCTCGCGGATTCGTGCACCAGGCGGAGTGTTCGGCGACGACGCACAGCGTGCACGCCACGGTGTCGTCGAATCAATCAAACGCGCCCGCCGACGCGCTCGAGATTGCCGTGACGAACGCGCTCGCCGCGTTCGTTCGGGCGACGCCGAGGGCGAGGAAAAACTTACCCCGAGACCGATCGTCCGAGGCGTACATCGACGCCAACGTCGCCGTGTCTCGCGCGTTCGCGTCGCTCGCGCTCGACGAGGACGCGTTCGCGCCGTTTCTCGCGCACGCCATGGAATCTTTGCGCGCGAGGTTTACGATGCAGCGCCTTCCACCGCCGGAAACGTTCTTGGAGCGTTCGAGCGCCTCGTGCACGGGCGACGTCGCCGCGGACGAGTTACGCACGGGCGCTCGAACACGCGTGGCGATTCAGATGCGCGGCGGCGTGTGCGTCTTGCACGACGACCCGTATCGCGCGTACCATCCGTTTCGAAACCGGCGCGACGGGTGTCACGCGCGCGTGTTCGGCGTCGACAACGTCGATGACGACGCCGACGACGATGACACGTGCGTCGTCGTTCGCGAGGAGAAGGTCGTCGGACTCGTCGACGCCGCGTTGGACGCGTTGGAGGCGGCGGACGGCGAGGCGACGCGCGTCGACGACGTCGTCGACGTGGCGTTCGACGACGCCCAAGCGGTTCGTTCGCCAACGCTCGAACGCGCGCTACGCCGGTACTTGTGCGAATTCGTTCGTCAGGGCGCGCTCGCGGCGGTG
>MDSW01127486.1_pt1 | contig 12887 bp, 11 predicted proteins | sample 811171 | NCBI WGS metagenome assembly MDSW01 (sample SAMN05326641, study PRJNA326480) | marine metagenome | isolation source: seawater | place: Atlantic Ocean: North West | collected 2012 | reverse complement strand
TAAAATGCTTATCAAGAGACATTAGATTTTTACCCCATGACTCATGTCGAGTATCCCCGTCTAATACTTTTATCAAATCAGAAGCCTCTTTGCTAGTCTTTTTTGCAATTTTATGGCCATATTTGCGTGTTATATGGGAATCAGGGTATTTTTCAAGTATTTTAAGATAACTATAAGATAATGCTAATTTAGTATCATCTACGTAATTCATTGAGTAGTGAATTGTAGGTATCACGAAGTGGAAAATCTCATCAAAAAAATTTGAATACTGGTTAGAAATTTGATCATAAGTTGAAGAAATCAACATTATTTCATAAAGACTTATATCAGGGTTAGATTTAACATCATAAGAATTATGAGAACCTAAACCCCCCGGATTAGCATTAGTTATTGCCTTACAAATATCTGATACATCTTTACTCGATGACCTCATAACAGCATTTTTGATAGATTCTCTTAATGTAGATTTTGAAGTTGACAGAAGAGATTGTACGAATAGTGAGCATAATAAAATGATTCCTAAATTTGTATTTTTCTTTACAATTTTATTTGTCACAGAAACACAACTAACTACCCTCGCTCCAAGAGATAAATTTGTTGATGCGATAATCTTAGATGTAATTCTATAACTAGTAACAAAATCATTAACATTGGTATCATGATGGCCAGATAGATAATTTACATTGCCAGGCTTAATACAATTTAAATCTAATTCACAGGAATTAATATAAGCAGATTCAACTCGCTCTCGGTTATATTCTATTTTTTCATGTGAGAGATTCATTTTTATTACTATAAAAGCAATTTTACCAAATAATCTGATATCTTATCTTCCTCTACAGCCTGTAGTCCTCTCCATGCGGGTATACTGTTTACTTCAATAACATAAAACTGTCCCTCAAATTCCATAATATCTACTCCGCAAAAATTAATGTCCATTAATTTAGAAGCCCTAATAGCTAAATTTATAACCTCTGGATTAATATCCTGCTTGATACATTTTGCTCCCTTAGAAAAATTGTTAACAAATGTCTCTCCATATCTTGTCATATAAAAACATTTTACTGTACTCATATTGTTAAGGATTAGTACACGATAATCATAGTTCACGGTATTTTTAAGATATTGTTGGAAATAGTAGATATTAGAAATATTTTCAAATTCCTTGAGATCATCGCAGTGATTAATAAGTTTAATATTATCACCTTGTGATCCAAACAGTGGTTTATACAATAATGTATTATCTTTAATGTTATGTTTTAGAAAATGATATGCATTGTCAAAACCTCTTACAACAAATGTTGTTGGAGTTCTGACATGATTCTTATTAAGAAGATATGATGTATATAACTTATCTACAGTTCCCTCTATAGAAATCGCACTATTAATTACTCTAATATTCATAGATTCCATAATTTTGAGAATGTTAAGATAATATACAATCTCTTCGAGAGTTCCACCTGGAATAAATCTTACAATAACGTTGTCAATCCTAGGCATTTTTTTGCTATTGATAAATATTACAGCCTTATTATTCTCTAGAGTAATTCTCATCTGAGATAAGCAAGCCGAAATAACTTTATGATTCAATTTATTTAATGAATCTTTAAGTTGCTGAAAATGCCATCCTTCCTTTTCGGTAAGAATAAGAGTTTGAATCATTTATTAAAGGAGTTATCCATTAATGACAGATCGATTGCACCAGCCGTATATGATTTTCCAGTTTTAAGGCTCGAAACAATAACTTTTGCAGGACTAAATAGCATCTTATCTATTTTATAAAAATCATATTTATATTCTTTGAATATATCTGCAAAGGGCTTACCGTAATCGCTTGAAGTAGAGCTTGGTAATCTTTTCGCAAGTTCCTCAGCATCATCATTTGGTGTATCAACATACAGGTGAACAAGTCCACCATATAGTATGGCATCATTAGTTCTACCCATGCCAATAAGAAAATCTGGGGCAGGTGGTGGTAGAGGTGCGGAACCAAACCCATCTACAACTTTATCAATCGGAAAACCTAACTCATGGACTTTATGAAGTCCTACTTCCAGCACTCTTCCGACAACCTGCGTTGTTCCACATAATGAACGTGTAGGAGTTAAAATAATAGTAAGGTTCTTTTCAGATATATCACAGTCATTAACAATTTTATCAATAATCTCTTGTGGTGGTGTCTGATCAACCTCTAATACAACTACAGTGGAAAAAAATTTATCTTTGTATCCAATATCTCTAAATATTTCTTCCTTACCTGCAAGTGCTCTACATGGACCAGAACCTAATGCTGAGAAATTGTCATCATTCTGAACAAAAGATAATGACCAGCCAGCATATTGACTACCCAAGCAGGATAAAACAGGATCAGTGCTATGCACATGAATTGATAATGGCCAATTCGGGGCACTGTTCGTCATTGATAAACTGACTGAGCCCAAACCTCCCATACAAATTTCAGTTATAAGCCTACCGGCTTCAAGACATCCGGCGGTCTTAATACCAGCATCGATTATTTTAGCGCCACCATCAGATTCAGATATTGATAAATTTAATTTCTCATGGTTCTCAATGAGATTTTCCACTAATGGCTTAACTTGTTTATTTATGCTGATATTATTCATATTCTAGCTGTGTATTATAACAGTCAATTATTTTCATGGCACACATAATTCTACTATTTATTTCTTGATATAATTCTCTAGGATTATCAGCCTGTATGTTCAAAGTAAGTATAGGAGAGTCTTTTCTTATAACTTCACCAATTTCAGGTAAGTCTGTTATGTCAGGTATGTTTTTTATCCTGGTATCTATCACAATATCTTTTTTGGCATAGAGAATGATATAAGAAAAATAATCATTAGATTTTTGAGTGACATTGTCTGTAAATGATAGATGATTGGACATAACATTGTGATATTTTTTTCTATATAGCCTATATGATCCTGATAGACGTGGATTAATATCTAAAATAAAAATTTTATTCTTATAAATCTTGAAATCTATACTTGTATAACCGCGAAGGGAATAATACTTAGAAAATTCTACTAGCCAACTCTCTAAATACTCACGATCCTGATAATTGAAGTCAATCATCATTCCACCTGCATTAAGATATGGAAATTTGATATTATTTTTTACATTAAATAGTTGATTGAAACCAAGCACACACAATTGATTATTATTAGCTATAAATGAGACTGAATATGTCTTTCCTGGTATAAACTCTTGGTAGTATCTATCTGTAGTAAAGATATCATTGCCAACTCCTATACCACCTGAACTATTATGACTTTTACTTAGATACTTATAATTATAAGTTTTTTCAGATTTTGGAATTGTTACTTGTTTATTAAATAAATCCCTTTCAATTTCATAAATGTTACTGAGATGTTTAAATTTATTTAATGAATTTCCTAAAATTTCAAAATTACTATCTAAATAATTCTGTACTGAAGTTCTCCGCTCTAATCCAGATGCATATACTACTTTGGTCTCATTGCTTGAAATGTTATTTTTATCTAGAAAAGATTCTAAAGATGAAATTGACATAAAGGATTTATCATCAAAAAATGGATCAATAAAGTGAACATCATAAGATAGATTCAATAAATCATGAAAATAAACTTCATGACCATTCGCAATAAGGAGTAGTCTATTAAACGCTTTGTTGTGCAAACTTAAATGCATCTTCAAAATCAAGATACACTGGTTTTTCAGATGTATACATCAATTTAAGGCACTCATGCTGCGCCTTATATTTAATATTACCTATCGCCAATGCACCAATTCCTAGACATTTACTAGGAGAAGTATCAATTAGCTTAGAATTGTCCATTACATCAACTCCTGCTATGCCTGCAGGTGGGACAGCATTTGTATCAGCACATATTTTTAGTGTTTCACTGCTTTTAATATGTTCTTCGGTCATCAGTTGTATTCCTGCTGCACCTGTATTCAAGACTACATCAGCAATTTTAAAATACTCTGCTTTATCAGCATCTGCGCCGGGTTTTACATTTTTTGATTTATATCTGTCATTACATATTCCTGCTACTTTACCAACCTTCTCAATATTTCGACCTATTAAAATTACGTTTGCACCAGCTTTTGCACAAATTACAGCTGATGCCACACCTACAGGTCCAGTACCACCCAGAATCACTACGTTGGAGCCTGATAAGTTACAGTTAAAGTTATCTTTTAGAGACTTTTCAGTAATCGCAACCATACCTGCAGCTGTAGTAAAAGCTCCACTGGGGTCTGCAAACACTGAAACCTCAAATGGGGGGACCATATGCTTCTTTGCTTCTTCAATCATATCCATTGCTTCATGGGTATCTCTCCCTCCAAAAAAAATACCAGTTCGAGTAAGTGCGGAAATTGAACGAGAAAATATTGCATCTTGAACCAGGGCTTGAATTTCAGACTGCTCTACTCCAGTGTATGGAGTTACATTCGTCCAACCTGCATCATAAGCCATATTGACATCAAACGGGCTTGCATTTTTTTCTGATGTAATTAGGTGTAATAAATGTGGCTTTTCCATAAAATTCTCCTATGAATATGATAATTTACGACCGTTATTTATAGCTGATACGACATCGTATGACAGGTTATTATACATACATATCTCTTTATCTAAAATACTTAAAATCTCTTTTAAAGCAATTCGTGAGTCTGTAAACACATAGCTAGTTGGACCCCATGAACTCTGCCCCACAGCAACATCGAATCTCAATTTTACTTTTTTTAATACATCAGCAATATCCTTGCTCAAATAGTTTGATTTTTGAATTGATGAGTAAAATGATGAGTTAAGTTTTTGAAAAAATGTAAGATTTTTAGCAAAAATATTAAAGTCTTTATATATTATTGATGGGATAATTTCATTTAATATGATATCTGACAGCTTTTTCCTTAGAGTAGAATTATTATCGTACGAAAAGAATTGATCCTCTTTCTTCCCATGAATACCTTTTATACTATTATCAAACAATAAAATAATTTTCCAATCTTTTGGAAAAACAGATTTGAATATAACCTCATTTGTATTTAAACTTTTTTTCGGTGAATCTACTATGAATCCACCATACTTAAAAGCGTTATAGCCAATACCTGACCTGTAGGTTCTATCAAAGATGTTACTATCAACGTGATTTAACTTATAAAATTTTTTTAAAGCTTCTTCTAAAGCTAAGACGAGCTGTGTTCCAGAACCTAAGCCGACATGGCTTTTTGGCTTATCGATACACTCTATTTGTATGTTCTCGCTGACTTTATTTTTAAGGATGAAATTATGTATTTTTCTGTTAAGCATCCTAGATAAGTTCGATCTAAACTCTCTCGCCTTAGAAATAGTTAGTATTGTTGGATATTTATCGATAGACAGCCCCATCCCTCCATAGGAATAGTTTTCCTTAGATTTGAGGTTAAGAAATCCTAAATGAAGTCTTGAGTTGGTCGTAATTTTGACTTGTTTAAATAACTTTTTAGTCATCATAGAACAGAATATATTAATGTTTATGCATGTAAAGTTATTTATTATTGATGTAAAATGATATATGCCTAAGATATCTGATTCAGTTAGTCACAAAAACCTTGTATGCCCATTTTGCTCCCTTCATTGTGATGATATAGAGTTAGACGTTAAAGATAATAAATTACTCTTAAAAAGTGATATTCCTCAATCTTGTAAAGAAAAATATGAAATATTCAATTCTAAACCTTATCAACAGATGAGCTCTAGAATAAAGGGACGGGCGTGCAGCAATGAAAAAGCCAGTGATTATTCAAAAAAATTACTAAAACAATCCAAAGAAACAATAATTTACAATATTAGTAGTGACGTCAATGTAACCCGGGAATTATTATACTGTGCATCGAAAATTAATGCGGTTGTGGACCATTACAACAGCAAAATTTTCCTTAAGAATGTAGGTATTTATCAAAGGCGTGGCTACATGTCTACAACGCTTACAGAAGTAAAAAATAAATCAGATGTCATTATTCTATTTTCTAATAAAATATTGAGCAGCTATCCAAGACTAATAGAGAAATTTCTAGCGACACAAAATAGTTTTAGTGTTAACGCAAAAAATAAAAAAATATATATAATTGGTGATAAAAAAAATAACCTCAAGGATCTCCCCTTAAAAGATAAAAGGATTACTCTCATAGATTTTAATAATAAGAATATTCCTATTTTGATGGATAGCTTAATCAACAAGATAAATAAAACTAAACTTAATAATAATGTTTTCAATGAGATTAGAAAAAATATCGAAAAGTCAAAATATTTATCAGTTCTATGGGCGACTTCCGAGTTTGAAAAATATACAGAGTGTGATCAAATCATTTATAAAATCTCAGATTATGTTATAAAGATAAATAATAATACCAGGGCAGGATGTTTATCACTGGCTGGAAACGATGGTGATATAAGCGCTGTTCAAACGGTCGGCTGGGTAACAGGATTTCCGTCTAGGATAAAATTTACAGGAAAATTCTTTGAATATGATAAAGATGCATATAATGCAGAAGAGCTTAGATCTTCAAATAATTGTGATTTAGTAATGCATATTAATGTAATGTCGCAGAAGAAATTACTACTAAATAAACAACATAAAAATATTGTAATAGGTTGCCCGTCTACAAAATTTAATATAACACCAGATGTGTTTATCCCTTGTGGAGTCCCTGGTGTTGACTATCCTGGTCATGTTTTTAGGACTGACAATGTTGTTAGTTTACCATTGACAGCTGTCAGAATTCCAAATTTAAAAAGCTCGCAAGAAATCCTTCGTGAGATAACAAGATAATGAGTTCAGTTCATCTAAAAAACGGTAAGATTTACGATCCAGTAAATGATGTTTTTAACAAAAAAGCAGATATTTTTATAAAAGATGGAAAAATAGTGGAGAGCTTAGATAAATCAGCGTCTGAAACTATAAACTGTGAAAATAAAATTATAATGCCTGGAGCGATAGATCTACATACACATATAGGTGGAGGGAAAGTAAATATTGCACGATTAATGCTTCAGGAATTTCACAAGAATAATGATAGTGAGTATGACTTAACAGCGAATTTCGTACCAAGTACTCTCAAGACTGGTCTTGAGTATATCAAAATGGGTTATACATCTTGTTTTGAGCCTGCTGTATTGCCTATAAATGCTCGTCAATCACATGCTGAAATGGCAGATACTCCTTTTATTGATAAAGGCGGTTATGCACTTCTTGGCAATGATGATTTTCTGTTAGACCTTATTTCTAGAGGAGCACATCAAACTGAGATAAATGACTATGTTGCCTTTATTTTAAAAGCTACTCAATGTATTGGCATAAAAGTTGTCAATCCAGGTGGGATAAATGCATTTAAGTTTAATCAAAGAGCTTTAGACGTTGATGAGAACTCTGTTAGATATAAAATAACTCCAAGAAAAATAGTCCAAGTTCTAGCTAGGGCTGTCTATGAACTTGGTGTGCCACATCCTTTGCATGTTCATTGTAGTAATTTAGGTGTACCTGGAAATTTTAAATCAACTATTGAGACAATAAAGGCAGCTGAGGGCTTGCCTGTGCATATCACACACATTCAATTTCATAGTTATGGAAATAATGGTGATAGAAAATTCTCATCAGCATCTGCCGAAATAACAGATTATGTTAATAAAATACCGAACCTTACATGTGACGTAGGACAAGTACTGTTCGGACAAACTGCGACAATGTCTGGCGATAGTATGAAGCAACATGCAAATCATAGCCATGCTCACCCTGACAAATGGTTATGTATGGACATAGAATGTGAGGCAGGCTGTGGAGTAGTTCCTTTTAAATATACTGACCAAAGCTTTGTAAACGCTCTGCAATGGGCGATAGGTCTTGAGACTTTCCTCCTTACGGAAAATCCTGATAAAATATTTCTAACCACTGATCATCCCAATGGAGCTCCATTTACATCATATCCACATTTAATAAAACTACTTATGGACAAAACTTTCAGGGATGACCTGCTAGATCAATTGTCTGTCGATATTTCACAACATACTATATTGAAGGATATAAAAAGAGAATATTCTTTGTCAGAAATAGCCACAATGACACGCTCTGCACCCGCTAAAATTTTAGGTTTGAAAAATAAAGGTTCCTTAGGAAATGGTTCAGATGCAGACATAACTATTTATGATAGCAATATTAGAGACATTGAGGAGATGTTTGCTCATCCTACACATGTAATTAAAGATGGTATCGTGGTTGTAAAAAATGGAGAGATTAAAAATTATATTTGGGGGAAAACACAGGTAGTTAGGCCTGAATATGATATGTCAATCGAGAAGAAACTGAAAAAATATTTTGAGAAATATCATACAATTAATCTAAAAAATTATACTATCAGTAACGATGAAATGTCAGAGATAATTGGTTCAGACGTAAACATAATAGATTGTTCAAGGAAACGAATATCATGAAATTGAATGGTATGCTAATTGAGAATACTTTTGCAGAGGCCTTTAATATGAAGGCCAGCAGAATAATCATTACTGCAGATAACTTCAAATGGGCTAAAAATGCAGCAACTTCTTTTACCGGTTTTGCAACATCCGTTATAGCATGTGGTGTTGAAGCTGGAATTGAAAAACAACTTAGTAGGAGTAAAACGCCTGACGGAAGACCGGGTTATTCCATACTCCTATTTTCTATGTCAAGAAGTCAGTTAGAAAAACAGGTTGAAACGAGAGCTGGACAATGTGTCCTTACTTGTCCAACTACAGCATTATTCTCAGGTCTTGATAGTGACGACATGATTCCACTTGGTAAGAATTTGAAATACTTTGGCGATGGGTATCAGATATCTAAGCGAATAAATAAAAGAAGATTTTGGAGGATACCTGTTATGGATGGAGAGTTCATGTGTGAGGAGACAACAGGAAGAGTCCCGGCAATCGGTGGAGGAAATTTCTTGCTGCTAGCAAAAAATCGTGACTCGTGTCTCGCTGCGTGCGAAATTGCAGTAGAAATTATGAGTAAGATGGATAATATTATTACCCCATTCCCTGGTGGAGTTGTCAGATCTGGATCAAAAGTTGGTTCAAAATATAAGGCATTAATTGCCTCCACAAATGATGCTTTCTGTCCATCATTAAGTGGGATAACAGGTAGTAAATTAAATAAGAATGTCAATTGTGTTATGGAAATAGTAATAAATGGTCTTACTAGAGAAGACATAGACAAAGGCATAAGAAAATCTTTAGTTGGTATATCTAATTCAAAATATAGGAAAGATATTATATCTGTCTCAGCTGGTAATTACGGTGGGAAATTGGGTCAATACCAATTTCATTTAAGAAAGATATTAAAATGAGCGCACTCACTTTTAAATGCAAAATTAAAGATAAGCAAAGATTTGATATGAGTTGGCTATCGAAGATTAGCACTGTTAGTCTTTCTGCAATAAGAAAATTTGAAGTTTGCTATGGAAGTAAAGTTCATAAGCTATCAGAGTTATTCACTATTTCAGGTAATAACTTTAATGATATTAAAATAATAAATTCAAACAGTCGTATGGACAACATTGGCAGCAATCTAGAAAATAAAAGATTAACAATACATGGTGATGTCGGGTATGGCTTAGCCAAGAATATGAGTAGTGGACAAATACACTTATACGGCAACGCAGGCAAAAATGCATGTTCAGGAATGAGCGGAGGATCTGTTTATATTAATGGAAGTGCTGGAGATGGCCTTTGTTCTCTTCCAACAGGTTTAAATCAAGGGCTTGTTGATGGATTTATATATGTAAAGAAAAATGTCGGATCTAATTCAATAGTAAGGATGAGAAGAGGAAATATTGTAATTGGTGGCAGTATTGGATCATATTCTTGCCTTGAGTTAATATCAGGTTCTATAACTATTTTAGGAAAAATAGGTAGTGGCTTTTGCCATAATGCTAGACGTGGAACAATCATCACCAAAGATAAATCTGTGTCTCGTGAATTTATACGAGCAAATAATACAGATTTAACATTTTTTAATTTTTATAAAATAAAAATTAATCAAATACTAAACAAAAACATTATAAACTGCTCTGAACCGCTAAGATATTTTGGTACTAAGTCAGATCGTAAACTTATAGAAATATTCATCATCTGAAAAGTTACCTCATCATAGGAGGAATAAACTTACCATCATATCTCTGTGCGAATTTATAATTATCAATTTGGTTTTGTAGAAAATTAATCATATCCTTAGAGGCAAACTCTCTTTTGCCTACCGCCCTATAAATTAGTTTGCCTTCTGGATTCATAAGAAATGTAGTTGGTAAACCCGGCACGCCCCAATTTACCTCTAAATCCATGTCTACATAAATAGGAAAAGAAATAGGCATAAGCTTTTTGAATTCCTCAATGTTCTCAGGTCCAGGTCCCACATGGAGTCCGAGAACTGTGAATTTGTCACTTTTAAGGGTCTGATGAAGTTTCTCAAGTAAAGGCATCTCTACTTTACACGGATTACACCATGTTGCCCAAAAGTTAACTAATACAAATTTACCTTTCAAATCCGCTAAAGTGTGTGTTTCACCATCCATGCCCATTAGATTAAACTCTGGAGCAGGATTTGCAGCAGGCATTGGGTCCATAAGCATATCATTTGAGAAAACTGGTTGAATAAAAAGCGCAAGTAGGACAGCACTGATGCTTGAAACTATATATTTCATATTAATATTTTAGCTTATTGTCATGGAACCAGTTAGGATCTTTAAGTGATACATCTCCTACTGGTGCAGCAAATGCATCAAGGACCAAGGTGTCCATGTTAGAACCTGTTAGAGTTTTCAAAAACTCAACTACATCATTAACTTCACTATCAGTCAGATTAAGTGGAAACATAAGAGGGCTTATAGTTTCATTCTTCATCTTACCTACTTTTGTTACACCGCCTTGATTGTAAAATTCTACAACATCTTTAAGAGTAGATAGTTGTCCATTATGCATGTATGGACCTGATAATTCTACATTTCTCAATTGTGGAGTTCTTATTTTCCATCGATCATTTGGGTCTTGTGTAATTAGATATAATCCAAGATCATTTGGCATAATCTCATCTTTAAACGCAGAGTCGTTAGCATATACAGATGTATCCACATCAACTTCAATGCCTGGTGCTAAAACAACCTTCTTTCTGGGTGGTTCAACATACATTGATGATTTAAAACCTATACCTGTATTGTGAAGTTTTTCATCAGTAAATAGTGCATATTCATCATTTACGAGATGACATGCTGTACAATTTCCTTTACCACTGAAGATTTCGAAACCTCTTTTAGCAGACTTCGAGATTGCACTAGACTCTCCATTGTAATACCACTTATCAAATGGTGAATTACCACTAACAAGAGCATATTGGTATGCAGCAAGAGCACGGCTTAATGAATCCATATTTGGACCAACCCCATATGCATCCTCAAACAAGCCATCATAATCAGGAATAGCTCTGATTTTATTCAGAAGATATCCAGGTGAAGGATTAGCCATTTCATTATGTGCAAGAAGTGGTCCCCAAACCTGATCCTCTAAAGAGTTTTCTCTTGCGTCATGAAAAAATCTTGATAAGAATCCGGCATTAACAACAGTTGGGGCATTTCTTGGTACAGAGCGACCCTCAGTTCCTACAGCGGTTGCAAGTTCATTGTGTGCAAATCCCATTTCTGGGACATGACAGATCGCACAAGATATTGTATCTGTGTGTGATAATCTTCTGTCAAAAAATAATTTTCGTCCTAATTCAATTTTTTTAGGCGTAAGTTCTGTGCCTTCAGGAAACTGCGGTTCAGGTAATCCTAACTGTTTGGTTGTTGCCATAGTGTAGAGATCAGCAGGCTTACCTGCTCTATGAAGGCTTTTACTAGCACTTTCATAGTCACTGTCATAATAACCGTCTTTATTGTCACCTGGTTTAGATAACTTTGATGTTTGAGATTTTACAGCGTCAAGTTTGGAGCTTGTATCAGCAGCAGCTACCAGCGTTCCATTTTTCGTATTTGGGTCTAGTAGAGTTTTAATATCATTTATGATCAAATCAGCATGAAGAAAAGATACACTGTAAATATTCCTTACTTGTTTCTCCTCGTCAATGAGGAATACTCTTAATATGTGTGAAATTGACCCAATGTAGTTTCCTTGTTCATCGTATTCTTTAATTATTCTCTGTTGATAGCCATCTAAGATTGGGTCAAGAATATCAGCATTTTTTGTAGTGATGAACTGCCAATCAACAAGGTGTTTTTCAGTACCAGCTCCATATAACTTCATAATGTCTGGTGTATCATTTTTTGGATCAAAGCTTAAACTTAGTAGTCTAACTTTTTTACCTATTTCTGGATCTTTAGAGAGCTTTTGTTGTATTTTGTGGAATACTGCAGTCGCCAATGGGCATCCATTAATATCTGTACATGTCGTATACATGAAATTCAACAAAGTTACTCTATCATCGTATAAATCATGTAGTGAAGTTTTTTGCTCTAACTGATTAATTACAGCGCCATCTTTGGCAGGTGTAAAGCTTGCGAGTGTATATGATGATGGAGACGGAGGTGTAAATGTTAAGCTAGTCCAACCAGGTGCTAGCACAGAATTATCATATGTAACCTCTTGAGCTGAGACAGCTAATGGTATTAACAAAAAAAGTAGGACTCTCCTTAACATCTCCCTAATATCCTTAATATCCTCTAATATTCTAATATTGTAGATTATTTTGAGTCCCAAACAACCTTTATTTTAATAAGTAAAAGGCCGCTTAAAGTTAATTAAGCGGCCTCAACGTTTTCAGCCATTTCACGTTATTAACCACCAATGAGGGTGTCTAATAACTTAGACAAAACTT